>Ga0209597_1000898_pt1 | contig 19491 bp, 20 predicted proteins | sample M_140625_MF_Meta_FD_187316 | JGI IMG/M metagenome (GOLD analysis project Ga0209597, IMG submission 187316) | Freshwater microbial communities from Lake Montjoie, Canada to study carbon cycling - M_140625_MF_MetaG (SPAdes) (version 2) | ecosystem: Environmental > Aquatic > Freshwater > Lake... | reverse complement strand
ATACATAAAGAGGCAGTACTAATAAATTAACAAAATTAATAAAGATTCGCTCAAAGGGTACTTTACCTAAAGCTGCACCAAGTAGTACCGCGCCAATACTTGCAATTACCTCACTGATCTTTAACGCACCAGAGTACTTTCCAGCTAAGACTAAAATAGATAAAAGGTCATCTGCTACAGCAAGTGCTAAAAGAAAAGTTTTAAGCTCAACACTTACCCGCTTGCCTAACGCAAGTAATACCAACATTACTAATGCAATATCAGTAGGCATTACAAGTGGCCAGCCAGTAGATATTTCTGGATCTGAATTTAGTGATATAAAAATTAGAGCTGGAAAAATCATGCCCCCAACTGCGGCAAAGCTAGGAAGCAGCACTTGCTTAATATGTGTTGTTTCATTACGAAGTTGCATGCCAATTAGGAAGAAAAATGGTGCCAGGATTTGGCTGTGAGAGAAAAAATCTAACTTCATAGGACTAGTTAATCAGATCCTAATGAAAGTGCGTTGTAAGTATTGCTAAAAGTTGAATTACTTAGTATTTCTTCCACTAATTGAAGTCATCGGGCATCGGGCATCTTGTTTTTGATCCTTCCAACTATCTCTAATCCAATGATGATTTGGATCATCGCAAAAACCCATACTTCTTTTTTCTGATGGCCCAGCAAGGACATTTAAGAAATACATTGGATACTCTGGTGCTGCAATTGATGGGCCGTGATATCCATGGGGAACGATCACTAAATCTCTATCTTTAATAGTCATAGTCTCATCGATTAGACCATCGTATGAATAAACTTTAAAGAAACCATGTCCAACTTCGGCACCGTGATCTGATTCGTTTGTACCAATTTGGAAGTAGTAAATCTCTTCATTCGTAAACTCACATCCAGCTATTCCGTCATGGCGATGCGGTGGCCAAGAAGACCAATTTCCACCCGGAGTTAATACTTCACAAACTAAAATTCGATCAGCCTCTGCAAAGCTATCTGGTGTTGCAATGTTATTTACCTGCCGTGTAGCAAAACCACTTCCTCTTAGTTCAATAGATACTTGGCTCTTATCCTTATAGGCAACTGGATAAAGTTTTGAGCTTTGGGCGGTAGAAAGTGCAACTAAACCTGAGTTAGCTGAAATACTTAATTCAGAGCCAACTGGAATGTATATCCAATCTGATATGCCAGCAAAAACTCCCGGTCGTCCCTGAAGTTTGAATTTTTCATTATTTACTAAAACTTCAATATTTTCCGCAGATAGTGAAAGAAGTACACCTTCCTTCTGATCCATTTTAATTGAGTAACTTTTACTTTTTGAAAAATCAAAAATCTGCATACCGCAGTACTTCCAGCCTGCTGACTCTGGAGTTATTGCTGTTTCTCCCCTGCGTAACCAACTCATACTTTTTCCTTAACCATCGCCTCAACTTCACTTAAGGTTGGCATTGCATCTGAACACATAAGTTTGGATGCAACTATTGCGCCCGCAACATTTGCATAACTTCCGATTTTCTCAAGTGACCATGAATTTAAAAGACCATGAATAAGCATTCCGCCAAAACCATCCCCAGCGCCAAGACCACATCTAACATCAACTTTAAGTGGAGGCAGTACATACTCTTCACCCTTCGCTGATAAATAAACTCCCTGCTCACCTAACTTAACAATTACAGTTGAGATCTGATCTCCTAAATAGTGTTCACTTATTTTCTTTGGATCTGTTAACCCTGATACAACTTCAAACTCACGGCGATTACCGACTAGGACTGTGCTCTTTGAGATCGCCTCAAGGGTAACTTTCTTAGCAACAGCTTCACTTTCCCAAAAACTTGGTCGATAATCTAAATCTAATATTGTGTGGGTTGCATTATTTCTAATAGCTAACCATGATTTTAGTGAATTACCTGTTTCACCTTGAGATAGTGCGCATGCTGATACCCAAAAAACCTTTACCTTCTTTACTAATTCATCACTTAATCTAGACTTTTCTACCTTAGTATCTGGCGCATTTTTTGCTCGATTAAAGAATATTGTTGGATCAAATGGATCATCCATTGCAGCAAAAACGGCAGGTGTGAACTCAGTTTGATCAATTCCAACAAAATCCGTATTTACCTTAAAATCTTTTAGCTTTGAAATTATATAATCGCTAAATGAGTCTTTACCGATATTTGTAACTACTGCGCTTTTATTACCCAATCTAGCCGCTGCAATTGCCACATTAGTGGGGCTACCCCCAATTGACATGGTAAAAGTTTTTACTTTTTCAAATCCTACATTTGACTCATTTGCATAGAAATCTAAGCTGATTCGTCCAACGGTTATGACATCTACATTTTCATCAGACATTATTAATTTATCTAACCAATAGCCAAAGATTTTAAGTAATCCATAGATTTATTCATCATTAATGCTGGCCCGGCGCCCTCTGCCGGTAGCTCACCTGTAATTGCACAGTCTTGCTCAATCACATACCAACCTTGATAACCAGCGCCCTCAAGTACATTAATTACCTGCGCAATTGGAACATCACCTGAGCCAAGAGGAGTGAATAAACCTTTTTGTACGCCAGCCATAATCGACTCTTGTCTTGCTAAAACTGGCGCAGCCTTTGAAAGATCAACATCTTTAAGATGCACATGACCAACTCGATCTGCAGCATTTTTTGCGAACTCAACAATATCTACTCCACCAATTGCCATATGCCCGGTATCTAGGCACCACTTAACATCACAACCGTCGAGTACTCGCTCGATTTCATCCTTAGATTCAACGGTAGTTTGAAGATGTGGATGTAAAACATTAGTTAAGCCAAAATCTTCACAAATTTTATCTATCTGTGAAAACATACTAAACATATTTTTATACTCATCCGCTGATAAAGGCTTAGGAGCATCCCAATCCCAGGTATAAACCGGTGAAGAAACTAAATGAGTTGCACCCGTTTTTTTAAACAGCTCAGCTACTTTCTTGACTTGTCTTAATGTTTCTTCATTTTGATTTTTATCATGAACTACAACTGGAGTGAATCCACCAATTAAACTCATCTCAAACTCATCTAATTTTTCAGAAATTTTGTTTGCTTCACTAGGCAGAAATCCTGGTGCCCCTAATTCAGTTGCTGGAAGTCCTAAATTATTCATCTCTGATAAAACACGATCAGTTGGGAGCATTTTTCCCCAACCAGGAACTTCACATATTCCCCAAGAAATTGGCGCGGACGCTATTCTTGAATAAAAAGATTTCATATAAGTATTCTTTCACAAAGTTGGATTACTAGATAGAGTAGGAATATGAAATACACTACCGCAGAAGCCTTAATTAAGTATTTAAGCGCCCAAAAGATTCGAAGTGGTAGTCAGGTCAAGCCTTTTTTTCCATTTACATTTGCAATTTTTGGTCACGGAAATGCATTAGGTATTGGTGATGCTCTTGAGCGATATCGTAAAGATATGCCAACAATTAAAGGACAAAATGAACAAGGTATGGCATTAGCTGCAGTAGGTTTTAGTAAAGCTCAACTTAGGACACAGTGTGGAATTGTTACCACTTCAATTGGGCCAGGAGCAACAAACGTTGTTACGGCCGCAGGCGTTGCAATGGCAAATCGATTACCATTATTAATTTTATCCGGTGATACGTTTCAATCGCGCAGACCTGATCCAGTCTTGCAGCAGGTGGAGCACTTTGATTCACCAACTACAACCGTAAATGATTCTTTCAAATCTGTTACAAGATACTGGGATCGAATAACTAAGCCAGAACAACTACTTAATACTCTGCCAAATGCAGTTCAAACTTTATTAGATCCCTCAGATTGTGGACCAGTATTTCTTGGATTCCCACAAGATGTTCAGGTTGAAAGCTACGAATTTCCAGAGGAGTTTTTCAAGGAAGTAATCCATGAAATTAGAAGGCCAAGAGTTGATTTAAATTCTCTTGCTACCGCTGTTGAAGAAATAAAGAAATCTAAAAAGCCCTTAATTATTGCCGGTGGTGGTGTTCGATACAGCAAGGCACATAAAGAGTTATCAGATTTCGCAGCAAATTTTGAAATTCCAGTTGTTGAAACTGTGGCTGGTAAATCCTCACTTCTTGCTACAGATGCATCCTGGTGCGGTCCAGTTGGAGTAACTGGCTGTGATCCAGCAAATGAGCTAGCTGAAGAAGCTGATTTAATTATCTCTATCGGCACCAGACTGCAAGACTTCACAACCGGATCTTGGACGATATTTAAAAATCCTTCTCGCAAAATCATATCCATTAACACTGCACGATTTGATGCCACTAAGCGAAGTGCCATTGCGTTAATTGGTGATGCTAAAGAAACAATAGTGGATTTACAAAGTAAATTAACTGGCTATAAATCTGATTCAAGTTGGTCAGCAAAACGCTCTACTACGCAGCAATTAGTTAAGAGCAATATTGAAAAAAGGATCAGTAAAAAACTTGATTTACCTTCATATGCTCAGGTTGTTGCGCTAATAAATAAAGCTGCTACCCCTGAAGATTATGTACTTACTGCAGCAGGTGGACTACCTGGTGAGCTAAATAATAATTGGTTAAGTAAAAGTCTTGATTCCTTTGATTGCGAGTATGGCTACTCATGTATGGGTTATGAGGTAGCAGGTGCATGGGGTGCAGCTATTGCATTAAAGCAATCTGGAAGTAAGGGAAAAGTTATTTCAATGTTAGGTGATGGCTCTTATCTGATGTTAAACAGTGAAATATTATCTGCAGTAAATAATGGTGACTCTCTGGTTTATATTCTTTGCGACAACCTAGGGTTTGCAGTAATTCAGCGGCTACAGGTTTCAAATGGTTCTAAGAGCTATCGCACAATGTTTGATGATTCAGATCTAAATAAGCCATTTAAAGTTGATTTTGTTTCACATGCTAAATCACTTGGTGCTAATGCTATAAAAGTTACAATTGATAATTTAGCTACGGAGTTTAAGGCAGCAAAAGAGTCACCAGGAGTATCGGTATTAGTAATAGATACAGATCCAGAAATTTGGACCGAAGGTGGATCTTTTTGGGAGGTTGCAATCTCTGGAATTAGTGAAGTTTCTGAAATCAAACAAGCTTATAAACGTTTAACTGAAGGCAAATCTAATCAGCGTTTGTAACCTTTTAAACTCTTAACGCCAAGGCCACATGCAATACTGGCAGCTAAACCATCATTTGCTGTTGCAAAATTTGGATGAAGCTTACGTTTTTTAATTGACTCAACAAATGCATTTAATTCAGCAATATATGCTGGTTTAAACCGACCCATCCAGTCTTTATATAACTTTCCAGACTTTCGCTTTGGTAGGTAAAAATCTTTAATAATTGTTAAATCGCCAAGATTTTCAATAACAAGGGATGCACTCTCCATTATTACCTCCATGCCAACTTCATAGCCGTAGGTGCTATTTGCGCAAATATCTATAGTGGCTAATACACCAGATGAGGTATAGCAATTTACTGAAATTGGGTCGAAAAGTTTTGAATTTGCCTTCGCTGTAACCTTAGTTAAATTAACACTTACGGACTTAATCTCTTCCTCTAATAACCACCTAATTACATCAACCTCGTGCACTGCAACATTTGTAAGTAACATGGCTGTAGTTGCAGTTGGTGAACTAACATTTCTTGATGTACAGCGAATTTGTAAAACTTTTCCATACTTTCCACTGCGTACTACGCGCTTTAGCTCTAGGTATGCTGGATCAAATCTACGCATAAATCCAATACCAACTATTGACTTAGATTTATTTGCGATTTGTGCAACTTTTTTAGCGTCAGAGTCATTTGAAGCTAATGGTTTTTCGCAAAGCACATCTTTTCCAGCAGCTAATGCCATTGAGAGGTGTTCGGCGTGAAGTTGATCTGGGGATGCAATGATGATTGCAGTTATTTCTTTAGACGCTAGCAAACTTTCAATTGAGTTATATACGGTAACTGGATAGCTACTAATTTTTTTAACTTTACTAGCTACTTTCTTTGCAACAATTGCATTTGCATCATAAATACCAGCAACTCGAGCACCTTTAATACTCTCTGAAATATAAAGTGCGTGTCCACTTCCCATAATTCCGGCGCCAACTATACCTACGCAGATATCGCTAGCTTTTTTCTTCATAACTATTAGAAGCCTGACCTTAAAATAACTGAACTATACGGAATGCTATCGCCCGTATGAATAACTCCCAAAGATTGACTTGCTAGTTTCTTAAACTCACTATGAGCAACCTTTGTTGTAGGAATACCTTTATGGTGGCTAATATATTTTTCAACTATCTGCTTATCAACTTTTTCCTCAAACTCATTTGCTAAAACTAAAGAAGTTACATCTAGAAATGGCAAAATTTCATCCAGAACTTGTGGGATTGTTGGCCAACCCATAGTAATTGCTAATTCAATTGTTTCTACACCTGGATAAAATGGAAATGGACCATCAACAATTGCTATCGAATTAACATGCCTAAATCTGGCAAGTAGTGAGGCTAACTGTGGATGCAGGATTCCATTTTTAATCATGATTAAAACTTAGTCTAAAGATGTAATCATTGACAATATCTCCTGCTGACTAGGCAGAGATGGCACCGCCCCCGCTTTAGTTGCAGCTAAGGCGCCTGCGGCTGAGGCGAATTTGAGCGCATATTCAACTGGTTTATGTTCGGATATAGCAGTTGCAAATGCGCCACAAAATGCATCACCTGCCGCCGTTGTATCCACTGCGTTCACTTTATAGGCAGGTGTAAATAAATCCTTTTCCTGATCTAAGTAAATACTTCCCTGCGCTCCTAATGTAATTATCACTTTTTTCGCACCATTTTTTTGTAATTGTTTTGCAATTACAACTGCCTCATCTTTACTTAAGTGTTCAACAGCTTTGCCAACTAAAAATGATGCCTCTGTCTCATTGGCAATTAAATAATCGGTATCTTGAAGTAATGCTTCATCAAGTTTTTGAATTGGTGCTGGATTTAAGATGGTGATTTTTCCAGCCGCTTTACTCTTTTGAATAAACTTTGCAACCTCAATAATTGGTGTTTCTAGTTGGGCTAAAGAGACGGTTACTAAAGGTGAACTAGTTAAAACTTCATCTGAAAATTTAGTTTTAGAATTAGCTCCAGCGATGATAATTATTCTATTTTCACCACTTTTTGACACTTCAATAACGGCAATACCAGTTTGCTCTGAAGTTTTGGTAATAAATTTATGATTGATATTTTCACTCTTTAAAATATCAAATAAAAAATCACCGTCTAAGTCATTTCCGATTGAGCCAACCATTAAAACTTCAGAACCAGCTCTTCTTGCTGCGATTGCTTGATTTAAACCTTTACCACCAGGAAACTTAAGTAGTTTCTCGCCAACAATAGTTTCACCAATTGCCGGCAACTTATCGGCGTAAGTAACTAAATCTAAATTTAAGCTACCAAAGACTAAAACGCTCATGAGTAAATCTTATACATTCTGATCTGTTTAATTACCAGGCTGTATACCCGCCATCGATAACTAAATCGCAACCAGTCATGTAGTCTGAAACTGCTGATGCCAGAAAGACTATGGCGCCTTGTAAATCAGTTACTTCAGCCATTTTCTGCTGTGGAATTCTTGATTTCCAGACTGGCCACATTTTTTTTCCAATTTCTGTTTCAAGTAATTCCTCCACTAATGGAGTTCTTGTGTAGCCAGGTGAAATGCTATTTACTCGAACCCCTCGATCAGCCCATTCAGTTCCAAGACTTCTGGTCAGAGAAATCACGCCAGCTTTTGAAGTGTTGTAATGAGATTGATTTTGCGGGAAATTAGCAACATGTGCTGACATTGAAGCGGTATTTATTATCTTGCCGTAACCACGCGTAAACATATGTTTAGCTTCATTCTGAGCACATAAAAAAACTGAATCAAGATTAATTCTCATCATTGCTTGAAAATCAGCGTAGGGCATATTTTCGCTATCAATCCATTGCCCAGTTCCAACGTTATTACAGGCAATTGTTAAATCCCCTAATTCACTTACAACCTCTTTAATGGTTTCTTTAACTTGTGATTCATCAGTTACATCAGCAGTAATAGCAATTGATTTTTGACTTGGATTTCTCCGCTTAATCTCATCACTTACGATTTGGGATGCCTCTTTTTCTCGATCAATTACTGCAACATCTGCGCCGGCATCAGCTAGTGCGTGCGCAAAAGCCCGTCCAATTCCTTGCCCCGCACCTGTCACTAAAGCTACTTTTCCGCGCAGAGAAAATCGACCCAGGATATTTTCGCTGTTCATAATTGGATCAGTTGCCATTTTAATCTCCTGTCACAATATATTTAATATCGCCTTGACCAGGACTAGCAGCTAAAACAGCTGGTAATTCATCTAAGGAGACAGTTTTTGAAATAAGTAGGTCAAGGTTTAATTTTCCACTTGAAATTAACTCAGCTGCCCTTCCTTGAGTATAAGGATTTATGTATGAACCAATTATCTTCAATCCCCTAATTAATAGATCATAAACACTAAATTGCACAGTCTCATGCGATGGCGCTACGCCGAGTACAAGGACTGTTCCACCAGATCGAGTTATCGCGCAAGCTTGCTGAAAGGTTTGACTTACTCCGGCAACCTCAAATGAAACATCAATATCCTTTAGAACCTTTGTAACATCTTCTGCAATTGGATCAATCGTGCTAGTTGCGCCTAGTTTCATAGCGATTTCACGTCGTTGTTTTTGTCTAGTAATTAAAATAATTTCACTTGCTCCTGCTAATTTAACTAATTGCACAATTAACATTCCCATCGAGCCACCACCAAGGACTGCCACACGATCCCCTGCTTTTACTTGCGCAAGATCCATTCCGCGGATGCAACAGGCAAGTGGTTCTACTAAGCCCAGGTGAAGCGGATTTAAATTTTTTGGAACTAAGTAAGCCTGGCTTTTAGGAAGCAGAACATACTCTGCAAATCCACCATTTAATGTGACGCCAAGGGCAGCAAGATTTCGGCAGTGAGCTGTTCGTTTAGCAAGGCAGTGATCACATGTTCCGCAAACAATGTTTGGATCAACTGAAACTAGATCCCCTACTTTAAAATCAACACCTTCACCTACTTCAGTTACCTCACCACCAAATTCATGACCTAAAACTAAAGGCATTGCTGCTGGGTGCTCACCTAATAAAATGTGTCTATCAGTTCCACAAATACCGCAGGCAAGCATTTTGATAACTAATTCATCTTTACCCGGTTTTGGAGTTGGAATTTCTTTGACTTCTAACTTACCAATTTCAGTCAAAAGGACAGCTTTCATAATTATTTAAAAAAGCCTTCCTATATCGTTAAACAGACTCTAAGATTCTAATTACCTTTAGTCTGCTATTCAATAGATGGGAAAATAAATGACTAATAAAAAGGCTTTAAAATTTGGTGGACATGCTCTCGTTTGGGCTGGTGATTGGTCGGAAGCAAGTGCTCGAAAGGCTGCCGCCAGTGCTAAAAAAGCTGGTTATGACTACATTGAAATGTTGATGATTGAGCCAGACAAAATAGATGTGGCAATGACAAAAGCGGTGTTATCAGAGTATGGATTATTTGCTACTGCCTCATTGGGACTTTCCCCTGAGACAGATGTTACGAGTACAAATCCATCTATTGTAAAAAAAGGTGATGAGCTTCTTAGAAAAGTTGTTGATAAGTTACATGCAATTGGATCAACTGAGCTTTGTGGAGTTATTTACTGCAGTTTAGGTAAATATCCAGGACCTGCCTCTGCTGAAAATCGAGCTAACTCAATTGCGGCAGTTGCCCGCCTTGCTGATTACGCAGCTGATAAGGGTATTAATATAAATCTAGAAGTAGTTAATAGATATGAAACAAATATTATGAATACTGGAAAAGAAGGACTTAAGTTTCTTGAAGCTGTAAATAGACCAAATGCTTATCTGCACTTAGACACTTATCATATGAATATCGAAGAGGATGGAATGTCACAGGCGGTGCTAGATGCTGGTGATGCACTTGGATATGTTCATATAGGTGAAAGCCACCGAGGTTACTTAGGGTCTGGCAATGTAGATTTTGATACATTCTTCACAGCATTAAAGAAGATAAATTATTCAGGCCCGATCACCTTTGAATCATTCTCATCAGTAGTCGTTGACCCAGCACTTTCTAATGCTTTATGTATTTGGAGAAACCTATGGGAAGACTCAGATGATCTAGCTGCTCATGCACTTAAATACATGAAAGCTCGGTATTAATTTAGGCTATTAATACTTGCCCGCGGCTCTGATGTGAATTAAGTGCGGCAGCAAATACTTTGTGGGAATCTAAAACTTCCGCAACTGAAGCACATGCAAAGCGATCCCCCAGACTTCCTTCGCGCTCTGCTAAAAATGAAGCCCACATTTGAAGTAGTGCATCAAGAAAACCAAACTCAAAAATATGGCCAGTAACTACCGGCCAATTAGTGTTATAGCCCGGTTGTATTTCAGACCAAATTTGCTTGCCATCTTTAAGTGTGAAAGTTTGATAGACCGCAGGATTTCGGGTAGAAAAGCGAACCCCACCCGTTAGTCCAGTCGCAGTAAAATAGAAAGTATTAATTTCACCTGGGGCAATTCGCTTCATCTCCCAGAACATTGGAAATTCTCGAATACTTTCAGAACTTTTTGCGCGCAATGCTAGAACTGCATTATCAAAAGTGTCACAAACAATTGATTCACCCTTAGCATCTGGGCGGTGAGTAATAATGTCATCTAAAATTGCAAAAACACTAGTAGGTCTAAAACCTAAGCGCAGTGGAATATGAGCGGCATGCATGCCAAGATCTCCAAGGACGCCAATTTCGCCACAGAATTTTTTCTGGCGCTTCCAATTAATTAATTTCAATGGGTCAATATCTGAAGAATGTAACAACCCAGATCTAACCTCGACAATTTCACCTAATCGCCCGCTCTTAACCTCTTTTAGAGCTGCTTGAGCACCTGGATAGAACGGAAACTCACTTGATACTCGAACAAAGTTTTTTTTACCGACCAAAGCATCAGAGATTGATTGAGCAGCGTTTAAGTCAATCCCAAATGGTTTTTCTGCCAAAAAATCTTTACCTGCATTAATCGCAGCTAAGTAGATTTCTTGATGAAGATTATGAGGAACTGCAATATATACAACATCTACATTTTTACTTTCAAGTAGTTGTTTATAGTCAGAATAAGACTCACTAACTCCTGCTTTGGTAAAAAACTCACGCGCAGAATCTGAAGTATCAGCAATTGCAGTAATTACTGGTCGAACTGGATGCTCAATTAACGCATCCCATCTACCAGCTAAAACTAATAGTTCACGCCCCATTAGTCCACCGCCAATAATTCCAACCTTAACGATTTTTTGAGTTAACATGTTAGGCAGAAATGATCTTTAGTGCCTCAGAAACTGATGTTTGATTATGCAGCATAGCCATCAAGGCTTTTGTAATTTTTGCAGGCTTTGGGTGCGCAATTATGTTTCTGCCATAAACAATTCCTGCCGCACCTTGCTTTAGAACTTCAGAGGTGCGATTTAAAAGTTCCTCATCGCCAACCCTGCCACCGCCTCTTACTAAAACTGGAACTGCCCCGGAAATTTTAATTATATGGTGATAATCGGCAGCATCATCAGTTGGATCAGCCTTAATTACATCGGCGCCGAGTTCAACTGCTTGGCGAACTAATGAAAGAATTTTATCTAGATCACCATCAGAGGTGTACCCACCTGCTGAAGCATCCTTCATTACTAATGGCTCCACCATTAAAGGCATTCCATAATGCTCACACTGTGCTTTAAGGGTCATAATATTTCTAATGCAAGCATCCTTAAGTTCAGGCCGGCCCGGTAAGTCAAATAAATTCACAACAACTATTGCGGCATCTAATCTAACTGCTTGCAGTACTGGGTCTCCTAATAAAATACTAAAAAGATGATCTGGAATCACCTTGCCATATACATTTGCTACATCTGTTCGAAGTACTAATGCTGGTTTATTTGGATAAGGATTATTTTGAAGTAACTTTGCTTGTCCAATAGTTAATTGAATCGCATCTGGTGCGGCTGCTACTAATGTATCTACTGCTACTTTCATATCCTCGATACCAGCAAGAAATGTAACTTCACCAAAAAACCCGTGATCGATAGCAATATCAAGACAACGCCCATTATTAAAAAGTCGCTTAAGGCGAATGGATACATCAGACATTAGGTAACTCCAATTTTTACTAGTGATTTCACCAGCTATGCCCTTATTCTAGAGCCATGCCAGAGTATTCAACCAGCCCTGAAAAGCATTTTTTCTCGGCTAAATCTCCTTCCTATCTCATTAAATGTTTTAATAAGGGTCTATTAAATGCCAGGTTGAAAGACTAGATTTAGGTTTATATGTCTAAACAAATACTCATTGGTGTAGATATCGGTACATCAAATATTAAAGCTGTAGCAACTGATACAAGTTTAAAAATACTTGCAGAGTATTCAGAGATTACACCTTTCACGCATGAGAAAAATTTTAGTGAAATCGATGCTCGCAAACTCGCGCAGACAGTTATCTCTGTGGCTTCAAAAGCAGCTCAAGATGCTGGCGGAGTTGTAGCTGCCATTGCATTTACTGGTTTTAGTGAGACTGGCTTCTTGCTCGATGATGCCGGAAACCCACTTGCCCCAGGCCTTGCTTGGCATGATCCACGCGGATTAACTGAGCCAATAATTAAAGAGCTTGGAGATTTTGAATTCCGTGCTCGCGCCGGTGCCCCGGTTAATGAAATTGTTTCACTTTCTAAAACTCTATGGCTTAATAAAGAGTATCCCAAAACAAAGAGCGCTAAATATTTTCTATCAGCTCCTGAATGGGTTGCTTACTGCTTAGGCGCTGAAATGGTTAATGAATTATCTTTAATATCTCGCTCTGGATTCTTTGATGTTGAAGCGCGCACCCCTTGGCTTGAGGCAATTGCATTAGTAGGTGGGGGTAAAGATTTCCTTGCTCGGTTAGTTGTAGCCGGTGAGGTAATTGGTCGAGTTAATCAAAGTGCACCTGAAAACTTACGAGGGGCAATAATAACAATTGCAGGACATGATCACTTTACCGCTGCTTTTTATAGTGGCGCTATTAATGAGGGAACCCTCTTTGACTCAATGGGTACTGCGGAAGCACTTCTGCGCACATTTAAAACCTCATTACCAAGAGAGGCAATCGCAGAACTTGCAGCCGCAAATGTTGGATTAAGTTGCTCGGTAATCCCTGATCACTACACATTACTGGGAGCACTTCCTACTGGCCTAACACTGGAGCGAGTATGTGCCCTAGTTGGTGTAAAAACTCGCGCAGAAAAGATTGCTTTGGGAGAGGCAGCTTTAAAAGTTGATTCCTCTACAAATACATTACAAATTGTTAATGATTATCATGGACTTTCCGTAACAAACTTAGATGAAGGTGCCTCACCAGCTGCACTATTTAGAGCTGCAACTGAACATTTAGTAAAGGACTCTGAACAAATGGTTAGGCTGATTGAAAAATTCACCGGAAAATCTAAAGAAGTAATTATTGCTGGTGGCTGGATAAAGAATCCCATGATTGCAAGTCAGAAGAGTAAGCAGTTTGGAGAATATAAAGTCTCCGATGCCCAGGAGGCGGGTGCAACGGGTGCTGCGCAATTTGCCGGAATTGCTGCTGGAATAATAAATCTTGCGATTTAAAGTTATTCTAAAAAAGAGATATAAATCAATCAGATCTAGTTGAATTAATGTTCAGTACTTTTCCATACTTTATAGGCAGCATCGGCATTAAGTGCTCCGATAGCTACTCCTACTAATAAATCTGGAATAGCACTCACCCAAAACATTGTTATAACTCCAGCAATTATGATTGCAATATTTGCTAGGGCATCATTTCTTGCTGATAGATAGGCTGCTAGCACTAAACTTTGTTTAGCACCGCGAAATTTAACTAACAAAAGCGCACAAACTGAATTAACTATTAACGCACCAAGAGCAACACTCGTCAATGAAATCGCATCTGGAACACTTGGATTATTTACTTTATGGATTGTGCTAAGTATTACCGAGATTGCTGGGACCAGTAAAAGTAGGGCTAAAAACTTACTTAGCCGTGCTCTTGCTGCAAGGCTCCAGCCTATTGCCATGAATATTAAAATATTTACCGAAGCATCTTCTAGAAAATCAATACTGTCAGCAAAGAGAGACACTGAACCAATTTTTTGTGCAAAAAAGAACTCGACACAAAAATATGAGAGGTTAGCTATGGCTACAAATCTGACAACTTTTCTAATTGAATCCACCCTTAAAGAGTAAGGCATAAAGGCTTTAGTACTAATGGGTATAAGATTTATATATGGATATAAAAATTCGAGTAGTAAAAGAAAGTGATAAATCACGCTGGCTTGAGTTATTCACTGATTACATCACCTTTTATAACTCTAAGTTACCTGATCAACAATTTGAATTAACCTGGCAAAGAATTAACTCAGATTTTAATATTAATTGCCTAGTAGCCGAATTAGATTCAAAGGTAGTTGGCTTTACCCACTACATCTGGCGCCCTGATACCTGGGAAGCGCAGGATTTTTGCTACCTAGAGGATCTTTATACCGACCCAAAGGTGAGAGGTAAGGGAGTTGGCAGAGCATTAATTAAAGCGGTTGAAGATATTGCAATAGCAAAGGGCTCAAAGCGGCTTTACTGGACAACTGCCCCAGATAATGAACTAGCTAGAACACTTTATGACAAGATAGCGATTACAAATAGGGTGGAGTATAAGATCTATTTAAATAAGTAATTTAAGCCAATTAAAGCCTTAAAATGGAGGAAATATGTCATTTGTAATGTATTCAACTACTTGGTGTGGTTATTGCAAGCGGCTAAAAAATCAGCTGGCGAGAATGGATATCATATTTGAAGAGATTAATATTGAAGAGGTCGAAGGAAGCGCTGAGATTGTCGAAAAAGTAAATAATGGTAATCGGACTGTTCCAACCCTAGTCTTCTCAGATGGCAGTGCTATGACAAATCCATCTGCGCAGCAGGTTGCTGATAAATTAGTGGAGTTAAGTTAATCAGTCGCGAATGTCATTTAGGCAATATGATTGCTAGAACTTTTATAGAAAGAGATTTTAAAATATGCAGTCAATAGAGATTGGTTACATCCTCTCCCTAGCTGCTGCCTCTGCAACTTTGCTGGGTTGGGTAGTAATGAGAATTAAATCAAATCCATCTGAGCGACTAATTGCTTACATATTCCTTTTTGTTGCACTTGCGATGATTTTAGTTGATTTAATTCAGCTTATCCCAACCGCGCTAGATAGTGGCCTTGCGCAAACGCAGGTATTTATTTTTCTCATTGCAGGATTTTCACTTGTCTTATTAATATCAAAATTAATGTCAATAAAAGTTGGCAGCGGTCCATCTTCTTCAGCTTTAGTTATTGCCTTAGCGCTATCACTACATAATCTGCCCGAAGGCTCCGCCCCAATTGCTGCCAGTTTGGTTGATCTGCCAACTGGGGTTACCACTGCCCTCTTAATGGCACTTCACAATATTCCAGAAGGAATTGCTATTACGGCGAGTGCCATCTTGGCCGGCTACGGCCGACTTAAATCCCTACTACTAACCCTGACGGCAACCGCCGCTGAGATGCTTGGGGCAACGGCTATCTTTTTAAGTGATGACCTGTTTGTAAATATTCAAAATGCTGGCGCCTTGCTTAGCTTTGTGGCCGGGATCATGTTGGCTATTTGTGTTAAAGAGCTGCTGCCCTATTCCTATAAAACCCTGCGCCCCAGCAGTAGGTAATGACACACCCGCCACCACTCTGCTTCCCTGGCTAGGACACCACTTTTGGCTATAGTTACGCTCCCAGCAAGTAAGCACTTCATAGGGGAAACTAGTGAAACTCTAGTGCTGTCCCGCAACCGTAAGCTCGAAAGAGTAAGTCGGATCGCCTAACAAGTGCTGAGCAAGTAATACCCGTCGTGGAAAACGGGGAGATGCTTTAGTAGCAGATTTATCTGCTCACCTGATTAATCTCTCTTTGGACTCGACGAATAAGAAACTATTCCTAGGAGATTAACATGGCTATCACACTCTATACCCTGCCTGATTGCGCGCAGTGTGAGACAACTAAGTTATATCTTGAGAAAAACAAGCTTGCCTATGAAACTGTTGATCTAAGTGTAAATCCAAAAGAGTATGATGTTATTAAATCTCTAGGTTATGACCGAGTCCCGGTTGTAATTGCAGGAGATGCTCACTGGTCTGGCTTTCGCCCAGATAAGTTATACAAACTAACTAAAGGTGAGAAAGTATGACAATGCACCAAGTTGTCTACTTCTCAAACGTATCTGAGAACACTAAAAGGTTTGTCGAGAAGTTAGATGTAGATGCTGTGCGAATACCGCTTAATCAAAAGTTAGAAATTCCTCAAGTTGATAAGCCATTTGTTTTAATTACTCCAACCTATGGAACTACCGATGCTGACTCTGGTATTCCAAAGCAGGTAATTAAATTCCTCAATCTTGCCCACAACCGTGCTCTACTAAAAGGAGTAATTGCCTCTGGCAATACTAATTTTGGAAGTAAGTACTGCTACGCCGGTAAATTAGTTGCAGATAAGTGCAATGTGCCGTTGCTTTACAAGTTTGAATTAATTGGTACTAAATATGATGTTGAAATGGTAACTGAGAGAATGGAAAACCTATGGACACAATTTTAATTGATCAGCCGGTAGAATCTAAGTACAGCTATCACGAGCTAAATGCCATGCTTAATTTGTATGGCCCAGATGGCAAGATCCAATTTGATAAGGATCGCCAAGCTGCTCAGATGTATCTCTCAGATCATGTTGTTAATAACACCATTACCTTTGATAACCTCACTCAACGCCTAGCCTATTTAGTAGATAACGAGTATTACGAGGCTGATTTACTAGCAAAATACACACCAGAGTTTTTAGCTGAAATCCATGATTACGCCGCCTCATTTAATTTTGAGTTTGAATCATTTTTAGGCGCCTTTAAGTTTTATACCAGCTACGCACTTAAAACCTTTGATGGTAAGAAGTACCTAGAAAACTTTGAACAGCGCACAGTAATGGTTGCCTTACTGCTAGCTGAGGCAAATCCAGCACGTGCTAAAACCCTAGTAGCTGAAATAATTACTGGCCGCTTTCAACCAGCAACTCCTACATTTTTAAACAGTGGCAAGGCCCAACGCGGTGAATTAGTTTCCTGCTTCCTACTTCGCACTGAAGATAATATGGAATCAATTGCTCGAGCTATTAACTCATCCCTTCAGTTATCAAAGCGTGGCGGCGGTGTTGCCCTTTCATTAACAAATATTCGTGAGAGCGGCGCCCCTATTAAGAAGATTGAGGGTCAATCCTCCGGTGTTATTCCGGTAATGAAGATGCTTGAAGATGCATTTAGTTATGCAAATCAATTAGGTGCTCGCCAAGGTGCTGGCGCAGTTTATTTAAATGTTCACCACCCAGATATTCTTAAATTCTTAGATACTAAGCGTGAGAATGCTGATGAGAAGGTTCGTATTAAAAGCTTAAGCCTTGGCGTGGTAATTCCAGATATCACTCTTGAATTGGCTAGAAATAATGAAGATATGTATCTCTTTTCTCCATATGATGTTGAGCGCGTTTATGGCGTGCCAATGAGTGATATTTCAATTACTGAGAAATATCAAGAAATGGTTGCTGACACCCGCATAAATAAAACAACGATTAATGCCCGCCAACTATTTCAAACTATTGCAGAGTTACAGTTTGAATCAGGCTACCCATATATTGTTTATGAGGACACGGTAAATCGCGCAAATCCAATTGATGGCCGAATTAATATGTCCAACCTTTGCTCTGAGATCTTGCAGGTAAATACTCCAACTACTTATAACGCTGATTTAAGTTATAAAAACGTTGGTAAAGACATCTCCTGCAACCTAGGATCGCTAAACATTGCAAAAACTATGGACTCCCCTGATTTTGCTCTAACTGTTGAGGCATCTATTAGGGCCCTAACTGCAGTATCTGATATCAGCAATATTGAATCTGTTACCTCTATTAAAGAAGGTAATGAGAAATCACATGCAATTGGCTTAGGTCAGATGAATCTGCATGGCTATTTCGGTAGAGAAAAGATTCATTACGGTTCAGAGGAAGGTATTGATTTCACTAATATCTACTTCTATACAATCTTATTCCACGCATTAAAAGCATCGAATACCATCTCAATTGAGCGTGGTAAAACATTTGTTGGCTTTGAGAAATCAAAGTATGCAAGTGGTGAGTTCTTTAACAAATATACCGACCAAGCCTGGCTACCTAAGACTGATCGAGTTAAGCAAATATTTGCAAAAGCTAATATCACTATTCCAACTCAAGCAGATTGGCAGAGCCTTAAGGCTAGTGTTATGAAAGATGGTATTTATAACCAGAATTTACAAGCTGTTCCACCAACTGGCTCTATCTCTTATATCAACAACTCAACTAGCTCAATTCACCCAGTTGCTTCCAAGATTGAAATCCGTAAGGAAGGGAAACTTGGCCGGGTTTATTATCCAGCGCCATATCTAACTAATGAAAACGTTGAGTACTACGAGGATGCTTATGAGGTTGGCCCTGAGAAGATCATTGCCACCTACGCAGCTGCTACCCAACATGTTGATCAAGGTTTATCTCTAACCTTGTTTTTCAAAGACACAGCTACTACCCGTGATATCAATAAAGCGCAGATTTCAGCGTGGAAGGCTGGAATTAAAACTATTTACTACATCCGTATTCGCCAAATGGCACTTGAAGGAACTGAAGTATCTGACTGCGTAAGTTGCATGTTGTAAGTAAGAATAAAACTAACCAAACAAAGATAGAAAAGAGAAGAAGATGAACTTAAAACTACAGTCACTAGTAAGCCGGCCTGTTAATTGGAATAAGTTAGAGGATCCAATTGATCTAGAAGTTTGGAACCGGTTGACCTCAAACTTCTGGCTGCCTGAGAAGGTGCCAATGTCTAATGACATTCCATCTTGGGCAACTTTAAGTTCATCTGAGCAATTACTTACGATGCGAGTATTCACTGGCCTAACTTTGCTAGATACCATCCAGGCAACAGTTGGTGCTACTTCATTAATTCCAGATGCAATCACGGCTCATGAAGAGGCTGTCTATACAAATATTGCCTTTATGGAATCAGTGCATGCTAAAAGTTATTCATCTATCTTCTCAACATTAGCTGCAACCTCTGAAATTGAGCAAGCATTTAAATGGTCTGAGGAAAATGAGTTCTTACAACGCAAAGCTGAAATTGTTCTCTCCTACTACAACGGTGATGACCCACTTAAGCGCAAGATTGCCTCAACCTTCTTAGAGTCATTCTTGTTCTATTCTGGCTTCTACTTGCCAATGTATTGGTCATCAAGGGCTAAGTTAACTAATACAGCTGATCTAATTAGATTAATTATTAGAGATG
>Ga0209597_1000892_pt1 | contig 19532 bp, 18 predicted proteins | sample M_140625_MF_Meta_FD_187316 | JGI IMG/M metagenome (GOLD analysis project Ga0209597, IMG submission 187316) | Freshwater microbial communities from Lake Montjoie, Canada to study carbon cycling - M_140625_MF_MetaG (SPAdes) (version 2) | ecosystem: Environmental > Aquatic > Freshwater > Lake... | reverse complement strand
TAAATGGAGTTGTAATATCCAAAGTTGCAGTATCTAAAGATGCTATATTTGCTGAAGCACTTGTTCCAGAATATGTCCCTGAAGTTACGTTATAACTGACATTTGATTGGTTGTTTACACCACCATTGAATACTTTTGCAGAAAAATCAATTGGTGCAATTTGCGTAAGTGGAATTTGATAGTAATTTAATCCTACTGAACCCCAAGTTGAACTTGTTACAGATAAATCATTCGTAGAGTTAGTTACAAGTTTAACATCATCAATATACCAACCATAAGTAATCCAAACATTTGCGTTTGTTGCTGATGCAGGATAGTTAGTTGTCCAACTAAAACGAATATAAATTGGTGCAGGATTTGCAGACAAAATATTTCCTAAATTTATAGTTTTTGTATCAGCATTTGGGTAAGCAGAACCTCCACTTGCAGAAAGCACTGTTTTATCTAAATTATCACCAATTGTAATCCATGTTGTTCCATCTGTAGACATTTGAATCTCTTGTAAATCATTAAATCGAGCACCATATTGTCTAAAGGTTAAAGAAACTTGATTTGAACCACCTAAAGAAACAATATCAATTGGTTGTGCTGTTGTCATCGTATAAGTTACATCTAATGCTTGGTCGCCAGTTTGAGCATTACCATTAGATAATTCTGCATTATTTCCTCCAGAACCACCAGTAGCACTAATTCCTGCAGTTGACCACCAACCTTGAGAAGTACTGTTGATATTCCACCCAAAATTAGCTGCAGTTTGCCCTGAATTATTAAGTACCCAAGTTGAAGGGGTAGAAAAATTATCTTCCCAAAGTGTAACACCTACTGTTTTTTGACTATCAGTAACTTTTGGAGCTTTTAACTCAGTTGTAATCAAATCTTGAAAGGTTATTAATCGAGGTGCTTTTTGACCGAATACAAGCATTGTCGAAATTGAAAATGCTACAGAAAGTAAAAGTTTTTTCATTTTGTTTAGTTTAATTTTTTTTCAAATTTAGCGAATTAATTCTAATTGCCTTTATATTATCAATTAAACTGTAAAAACAAGAAAAATAATCATATTAATTAATGATTTATTGGGTTAATTCCTTAAAACAAAGTTTTGCCCTAAATAAACTTTTCTTACCTGTTCATCTGCCGCTAGATCTTCTGCTGAACCATATTTTAATATTTTTCCTTCAAAAAGAAGATAAGCACGATCAGTAATTGAAAGTGTTTCTTGAACATTATGATCAGTTATTAAGATACCGATATTCCTCTTTTTTAGTTCTGAAATAATACTTTGAATATCTTCAACAGCAATAGGGTCAACACCAGCAAACGGCTCATCCAGAAGTACAAACTTTGGATCTGTAGCAAGTGCTCTTGCAATTTCTGTTCGTCTTTTTTCACCCCCTGATAATTTGTCACCTATGTTTTTTCGAACACTTGTGAGATTAAATTCATTGAGTAATTTCTCTAGTTTTATTTTTCTTTCAGCTTTTTTTAAATCAGTCATTTCTAAAATAGCCATGATGTTATCTTCTACACTTAATTTTCTAAAAACAGAAACTTCTTGGGGTAGATAGCCAATTCCCATTTGTGCTCTTTTATACATTGGTATTTTTGTAATGTCTATTTCATCAAGAAAAACATTTCCTTCATCTGGTCTTACAAGACCAACAATCATATAAAAAGAAGTTGTCTTTCCAGCACCATTTGGACCAAGAAGACCAACGATTTCCCCTTGATTTACTTCTATAGAAACGCCATTAACAACGTTTCTACCTCGATATGTTTTTTGAATATTTTGAGTATATAACTTCACAAAACAAAATTACACATAAATCAACGGAAATGATGAGTTGCTATGCACTTACACCATTTTTTAATTTTGAATCACTTCCTTTGCTTTTCTACTCGCTTTGAGACTACTATTCCAATTTCGTACAAAATTAAGATAGGTATTGAGACAATTACTTGAGAAATAACATCTGGTGGGGTAATGATTGCCGCTAAAATTAAAATTATAACGATAGCATGCTTTCGGTATTTTTTTAAAAATGCAGAATCAAAAAGTCCAATTTTTGTAAGTAAATAAGTTACTACAGGTAAAAGAAAGAAAATTCCACAGTAAAAAACAGTTGATAGAATGGTACTCATATATGAATTTACAGTAAAAATATTTTCAATTTTACTACTCATTTGATAAGAACCAAAAAATTGAATACTTAATGGTGCAACAATATAATAGCCAAAAAGTATTCCAAGAAAAAACAATAAACTAACGTAGAAAACTATTCCCCGTGCTAGATTTTTTTCGTTAAATTTAAGTCCCGGCTTTACAAAAGACCAAATTTGATAGAATAGATAAGGAAAAGTTATAACTATACCGCCAAGAAAACTCATCATTAAGGCATAGGAAAACTGACCTGATACGGTCATGCTTTGAAATTTTATAGGTATTTCAGTTATACAAACCCCAAAAAACTGACACATTATTCGAAAGGTAATAAAATCTTTCTTCGCCATAGAAAGAAAGACACTATCGATAATTTTTTCTTGGTAAAACCAAATTATTGTTCCGACAATAAGAATAGCAACAGCAGCTCGCACAAGTCTCCACCTTAATTCTTCTAAGTGGTTTAAAAATGGCATGTTGCCTTGTTCTTCCATTCTGCAAATTTAACATTCATTCTTAAATCATGAACTTTTTCATGTTCGTAAATTGTTTACGATCTTATTAAATACTTTTGGTCTATAAATAAAGAATACTATGAGAACAAGCTACGAAATTGAATCTTTAAGATTTAATAATTTAGATAGTACAGTAGAACTATCAGTTAAGGTGAGAGAAGCACAATTTTCTTATTCTTCCTCAATTCTTATGGACATGATTGATTTAAATTTAATCATTAATCACCTTCAAAAAAATAATCCTGAAACAGAGCTCTTGGATTTGCTCATTGTACAAAAGGGGGTCAACATTAATTTTTACGAGTTAATATTGTCGGATTTGAGAGACAAAAGTATTAATACTGAAATTTTAAGGTCTAAAGATAAAGTTATCAAACAAATCAGAGCTTAAGGCTGTATGAAGACAGTTTCTTCATTTACTTTTTCTTCTTCTATTTTAATAATTCCAATACCGTTCTTGTTGCCTTTTTGAACTTTGATACTTAAAACAGCTACACCTGACTGACCTGCCTTATATAAATAATTATAGTCAAAAGTTGCCATTCCTTGAGAATTTGTTACTGCAGTATCCGAAACTACAATTTCATGAGGAAGAGTAGTCGTATTTTCTCCAAAAAGAATAACAGTTGCCCCGCTTACATTTAAGCTTGCTTCATCTTTAACATATATATTAGCGGTTGTATCAGCTTGTTTCTTGCAAGAACTAAAAATAGTTATGACAAGAATAATTAAGGAAACTAAGGTAATTTTCATTTCTATTTTTTTTTAATTTTCTAGGTAAATAGTTTCAACAGAAGTTGAGTGAACTCTACATCTTGAATATCCAGTACCAACTTTTGAGTTGTATTTCACAATTATATCAAAGTATCCAGTTGTTGTGGCTGATGAAGAAAAATAATTATCCATATTTATTGTAGTAAAACCTGACGAGTTTGTATATGCAGTGTCTACAAATGCTCCAGTTGGTGGAGTTGATTGTTGATCTCCTATAGCTACAACTTTAGCGCCATTAATAAGTTGGTTGCTAGTTGAACGCACAAATACTTTTAAAATAGAATCTTCTTTTTTACAATTTGTTAGTGTTAACAACATAAAAAGAAGAACAACAAGTGATATTCCTTTTTTCATTTTTTATTTTGAATTTCAAATTTACATTTTTTTTTCAAGCATTAAAACTATTTTTCGTTTTTTAGCGTTGATTTCTCAATTTAAATATTTTTACATGTTATTTTTTCTTAAAAAAATTCTTTCCATTCCTTTCCTAAAAAAGAAATAAATCGTTAGCTGTAATAATTGCCTCTTTCCTCTTATTAATAACAAGTTATTTATTTTACATTTGTATTAATCTTTAAAAAATTAACAATAGTTAGATCATCTAAACGCTCTAAACCAAATAAAAGTTACACGAAATAAGTCATGAAAGATCAAATTGACCATGTCCGAAGAAAAATGACTGAATTTGCAATTGATTCATCTTTGTCATTAGAAGCTTTTAGAATCCAATTTCTTGGCTCAAAAGGAATAATGAAAGAATTATATGCGCATTTGAAACTTGTTCCAAATGATGAAAAGCGAATGATTGGTCTCTTGCTAAATGATTTACGTGCTGAAGTTGAAGAGAAAATCACCCTTGAAAAGCAAAATTTTTTGCAACTTGGTGTTCAAGATGAATCTAGTGACTTATCAAAAACAGGTGAAGATGCCTATATTGGAAGTCACCATCCTTTAACCTTGATAAAAAGAGAAATTATTTCGATTTTTTCTCGAATTGGATACACTGTTTCTGAAGGACCTGAAATTGAAGATGATTGGCATAATTTCTCTGCTTTAAATTTCCCTGAAGAACATCCTGCTCGTGATATGCAAGACACTTTTTTCATTGAAAAAGGAGAAAAAGAAATGGCGCTCAGAACGCACACAAGTTCGGTGCAAGTGAGAGTAATGGAAAATTCAAAACCTCCTATTCGCACAATTTCTCCTGGTCGGGTTTATCGAAATGAAGCAATTTCTGCACGCGCTCATTGTTTTTTTCACCAACTTGAGGGCTTATACATTGATAAAAATGTCTCTTTTGCCGACTTAAAACAAACCTTGCTTTTTTTCGCGCGTGAAATGTTTGGTGAAAAAGCTCAAATTCGCCTTCGGCCATCTTATTTTCCGTTTACAGAACCCAGTGCTGAAGTGGATGTTTCCTGTACACTTTGTAATTCAAAAGGCTGTAATGTTTGTAAATATTCTGGTTGGTTGGAAATATTGGGCTGCGGAATGGTAGATCCAAGTGTTTTAGAGGCAAGTGGAATTGATTCCAAAATTTATTCTGGTTTTGCTTTTGGAATGGGAATTGAGCGAATTGCCCAATTAAAATACCGCGTTACTGATCTTCGGCTTTATTCAGAAAATGACATTCGATTTTTAAACCAATTTAAAGCAGTAATCTAGCTATGGCATGGATCCAGCTTCAGCGAAAAGAACAATTGGTAGAAATAGTAGATAGAAGTGTCCTAATTCCCCAACTGATTTTTAAACACAGCACTAGATGCAGTATTTCAAGTATGGCACTTAATCGCATTGAATCTCATGGCTTGCAAAATTCTTCTAATTTAGAATGTTATTTTTTGGATCTTATTCAATTCAGGGAATTATCGAACTTAATAGCGGAAGAACTCAATGTAATTCATCAATCACCACAGGCTATTTTACTTAAAAACAGAAATGTTGTATACAACGATTCTCATGGTTCAATCGATAATTCAGAAATAGAAAAAGCAAGTAATAGTTAAAAAAAATGAAAAAAATACTTGTTTTCGTTCTAATTTTTGGATTAATAGGGGCCTTTATTATTCCTCTATTTTTTTCGGATGACACAACTGACGAAATAAAATTTCAATTTCAGTTTAATGAAAACTTACTTGTGACATCAGGTCAATCTGTAACGATACCTTTTGAAATAATTAATGCGGTTCAGAGTATTGATTTATTAGTAAATGGCGAACTTTTAAAAACTTGGCATCATCCAAAGGGGCTAATTAAATTTAATTTTGAGACTAAAAATAGATTAGTGGGGTCTTATTCTTTGGAATTAGTTGCTAAACTTCCTGACGGTTCCGAATTAACGGATGAGCGATTAATGATTATTCTCTCAGACATTATTCCTGAAAAATGGGATGTTAAAATACTGAATTCATACCCACATTTAGAAACAAGTTTTACACAAGGATTAGCATTTGATTTAGGGAGACTCTATGAAGGAACTGGTGATCCAAATCAAACTGGAGCAACTAAAATTGCTGAGATCGAGCTAGAATCAGGCCAAATGAAACGTAATTTAGGGTTGGCTTTGCCATATTTTGGAGAAGGAATTACAATTTTAGGGGAGGATTTATATCAATTAACTTGGAAAAATCAAAAGTGTATTGTTTATGACAAGAAAACTTTTGAATCTAAGAAAGAATTTACATATACTGGAGAAGGTTGGGGGCTATGTAATGACGAAAAAAATCTAATCATGTCTGATGGTTCTGAAAGACTTTATTTTAGAGATCCCAAAACCTTTCAATTAATTAAAACAATTGAAGTTTACTCAGATCAGGGTCCAATTAATTACCTCAATGAACTCGAATACATTGACGGGTTTATTTATGCAAATATTTGGATGTCTACTACAATTGCAGTTATTGATCCATTGAGCGGTAAAACAATGGCAATAATAAATGCAGATGAACTTGTTAATTTACAAAAACAAGGATTAAACGGAAATGTTTTAAATGGAATTGCATACAATTCTACAAACAAAAAACTTTATTTAACAGGAAAATATTGGTCAAAATTATTTGAAGTCCAAATTTCAAAGTGAAAATATATCTTATATTAGTGGAATATAATGGAATTAAAATCGTTAGTAAAATATGATCAAAAAATTGAATATTAATTAAAATAAATGGAACAGATAAGAAAAGATTGGAGCGAAATTAAAAGTAACGATAGTTGGTCTATTTTTAAGATTATGTCAGAATTTGTTGAGGCATTTGACCGCTTATCTAAAATTGGCCCTTGCGTTTCAATTTTTGGATCTGCACGTACTTCTGAAGATAATATATATTATTTATTAGGTGTCCAAATTGCGAAAGAATTGGGGAGTCTTGGTTACGGAATAATTTCTGGAGGTGGCCCTGGAATCATGGAAGCTGCAAACAAAGGAGCTCAGGAAGCCAAATCACCTTCTGTAGGACTAAACATCGACTTGCCTTTCGAACAAAACCATAATCCATTCATAGACCCATCTCACAATATTTTATTTGATTATTTTTTCGTCCGAAAAGTAATTTTCGTGAAATATTCTCAGGCATTTGTTATACTACCGGGTGGTTTTGGAACTTTAGATGAATTATTTGAAGCCCTTACGTTAATCCAAACAAAGAAAATTAATAAAAGACCAATTGTCCTTGTTGGAAAAGAATATTGGTCTGGGCTACTTGTTTGGATTGAGGAAACAATGTTAAGTGCCGAAAAAAATATTTCCAAAGAGGATTTAAATTTATTCAAGCTTGTTGACTCATCTCAAGAAGCAGTAGATTACATAGAAGATTTTTATAGATCTAATATTTTATCACCAAATTTTTAACAATAATTCACTATAACGCAAGTTGCTAATTCTCTTGAATAATTATATTTGTAAAGCAATGAACATTAAACCATGAAATTTATTTCGCTTTTTTTACAAATTAAAATTTTTATTCTTTCAAAGCATTTTTTGAAGCACTTTGGTTTGGTTATTCTTTTTCATCTATTTGCAATATTTTTCACAATTATTTATTTAGATTTTGCTACCAATCATGGAGAAAAAATAGCTGTGCCTAATTTAGTTGGTTTAAGCGCGGAGGAAGCAAAACAAAAATTAGAAGATTTAGGATTAGAGTATCAAATTCTTGATAGTGTTTACGATGCAAAATCCCCGCTTTTTAAAAAGCCAGCAGGTACAGTTTACGAACAACTTGTTGAACCGACATTTACTTCTCTAATTTTTGTTAAGTCTAACCGAGTAGTCGGTTTGCGCCTAACGAAAAAAACTGAATTAATTGAAATGCCCAGTTTGATTCATAAGCAAGTTCAATTTGCACAAAGTATTTTAGATGGAAGAGGTTTACGATATGTTATAAAATATAGAGCAAGTAGCGAGGAAAATGGCTCTGTTATTGAACAACTATACAAAGGTCAACGTATAACAGATGGCATGCGTATTTCAATTGGTGCTGTAATTACTCTAATAGTTGGTCAAAATGATTTAGGTGAGCCAGTTAATGCACCTAATTTAATTGGCTTATTTCGTGATGAAGCACTTTATATTTTAGATACAATTGGAATAACTTCTTACAATATTATTTGTCCAGACTGCCTCACGCATGAGGATTCAATTTCAGCAATTATTATTAGTCAAACTCCTGAGTTTATTGAGGGCGCAACAGTTTTAAAATCAACCCAGTTTACTATTTCAATGCAAAAGAATCCTTTGGAAGAATAAATAAATTTGTATAAATGAGACTTCTTTTCTTAGTAATGTTTTCTTCCTTTTTTTCATTCTCTCAAGGTTTGGAAATAGGACCAATGACAACAAATCCTTCTATAAATGTTAATAAAAAGCCCTTACTTAAGACAGGTACAAATTCAATAGATAGCACTTTTATATTTTCAACCGATACCCTTTTGCTCCCTTTTTATGATGAATTTTCAACTAATAAATTTCAAAAATACCAGGGAGATTTTACTGCAATTGGGGTTACTAGTATTTTATATTATCGGCTAATTGACCCTCTTAATTCCTTGCCACTTTCTTCGACAACGATCTTAACAAACCAGCAGACATTTAATAGGGTTTATGACGCATCTACATCAACTTTTATAGATAGTAATTTTCAAGCTACATCTGTAAAAGTTGCTGATCTTACTTCTTATCCTGTGCAATATGAAACGCTAAATTTATACCCTCCGTACTATATTTATGATACGATAGGTATTCCAGATAATCCAGATACATTGTGGATTACAAATCCTGATTTTTTTCAGGATTCAGCGCGTCAATTTTTTTTGACAGTTAATGATCCCTCAAAAATTTGGGCAGATGATTTTGCATACCACAACTATCGCTTTGCTGTTGATCCTCGATCATTAGGAGTAGTTACTTTTGACGGTTTAGATGAAAATGGATTTCCATATGAAATAGGCACTTCAATTACCAATTATGCTGATCGCCTGACTTCAAAACCAATTGATTTGAGTAATAATTCTGCTTCTGATTCTATTTATTTTAGTTTTTTATATCAAGCTCAAGGTTTTGGCGATGTTCCTGAAGCATCTGACTCATTAGTTTTAGAATTTTATGCAAAGGATTTAGATCAATGGTTTCATATTTGGAGCATTTACGGAGGTTCTGTTTCCCCTTTTAAAGCAGCTCATGTATCGCTTACAGACAATAAATACTTTAAAAAAGGATTCCAATTTCGCTTTCGTAACTATGGTTCACTTGCGGGTGCACTTGATCATTTTCATATAGATTATGTTCATTTAAGATCGGCTTCTAGTCATAACGATACACTTTTTAAAGATTTTGCTTTAGTCTATCCGCTCAACACACTTTTAAAAACCTATACTTCTGTTCCCTGGGATCACTACAAAAATTCATTAGATAATAAAATGGCAGATTCTTTAAAAATCGAATTATATAATGGAAGTCCAACTCCAGAGAATTATCAAGATGGCTTACTATTTTTTTCCCATAATAACGTTCTTGCTGGATCATATGTCCTTCCTGGATTTAATTTAGCTGAACAACAAATTAATTTTTTGCCTCGCTCAGTTCATACTTCGTATCATAATTTAACTACCGGAAATAGCTTTGATAAAACTTTATCTGGAATACAACAAAGTTTTGCTGTAAAAGCAAGTGCTTCTGCCCAATTCCCTAATGATTTGATCAATGATTCTACAGGGTTTTCTCAGGATTTCGCAAACTTTTATAGTTACGACGATGGAAGTGCTGAAGCAGCTTTTGGTCCAACAGGAACACAAGCAAGGCTTGCAGTAAGATTTGACGCTTATGAAGCAGATTCCTTAATAGGTGTTAATTTTCAATTTGTCCCAACAGTGGTAGATGTATCAACAAAATTATTTTTACTTACGGTTTGGTCAGAAAATAATGGTTTACCTGACCAAATTTTATATGAGGATGACGTTTTTAATCCCAGAAGTCCTATCTATCCATCAGGAACCGACCAATTTGAAACCTATTATTTTCTTGACAAAATTAAAGTTCCTGTAAACAAAAGTTTTTTTGTTGGTTGGCGTCAATTAGATGCCGAACGTTTAAATTTAGGATTAGATCGTAATTTGGATTTTTCATCAAAGATTAAATTTAGTGTAAATGGCGGATCAACTTGGCTAACTTCTCCATTTTCCGGCTCTGCAATGATACGACCTATTTTTTCTACTAAACTAGATCAATTTATCGGTATTGATGATGTGGCTTTTGATGTTAAAATATTTCCAAATCCAACTTCTGATATGGTCCAAATTGTTTTACCCCAACAAGAAAATAACTTTGAAAAAATTCTTTTTGATCAAACAGGAAGAATGTTGCTTAAAACGAATGAAAATCAAATAGATCTAACAAATTTCAGTTCAGGCTACTTTTTTCTTCAAATTCCACAAATTTCTCAAAAATCATGGAAAGTAATAAAACATTGATCGAAGATGATGCAGCATTTGAGTTAGATAATGAAGAAGAATTATTTGAACATTATCGATTTAAGGTTGATCCAGGACAAGAAATAATCCGTATTGATAAGTATCTTTTAGACAGGCTTCCAAATACTTCTAGAAATAAAATTCAGGTCGCTGCAAAAAATGGTAACGTTCATGTAAACGGCAAAAAAGAAAAGCAGAATTACAAAGTAAAACCTGGAGACGACGTGGCAATGGTATTGCCATACCCTGTTAGAGAATTTGAGTTGATTCCCCAGAATATTCCAATTGAAATTTTATACGAGGACAATGAATTACTCATTGTAAATAAGCCCGCAAACATGGTGGTACATCCTGGTTACGGAAATTATTCTGGAACATTGGTAAATGCTTTGGTGTATCACATAAATAACTTGCCAAATCCTCCAAATGATTATTATGGTCGACCTGGATTAGTTCACCGAATTGACAAACATACTACAGGAATACTCGTCGTAGCTAAAACAGAAATGGCTTTAACACATCTTGCCAAGCAGTTTTATGATAGAACAACCGAACGTAAATACATTGCATTAGTTTGGGGAGATATAAAAGAAGATGGTTTTGTTGAAGGAAATATTGGGAGGTCACTAAAAAATAGAAAAGTAATGACAGTTTTTCCTGATTCAGATTATGGAAAATTCGCTAAAACCCATTATAAAGTTAAAGAACGCTTTGGCTTAGTTACCTTAATCGAATGCAAATTAGAAACTGGAAGAACGCATCAAATTCGAGTTCATATGAAGCACATTGGTCATCCGCTGTTTAATGATCTAGAATATGGAGGAAATAAGATTTTAAACGGCACTATTTCAGTGCCTTATCGGAAATTTGTAGAAAAATCTTTCGAATTACTTTCGGGGCAAGCATTACATGCTAAATCATTGGGTTTTATTCAGCCTAAAACAAAACAAAAACTATTTTTTGAATCAGAATTACCTAAATCATTTTTAATTTTGATAGCTGATTGGCGGAACTATTGTCTAAATTAATAATTTTTTAGTATTTTTGTTTCTCTAGTTAATATAAATTCTAATATAAATTTAAATGAAACAATTCGTAATTTCTTTCTTTGTTTTTTTCTCCTTTTATGGAGTTTTAATAGCTCAAGATATTCAAGAAAAAGAACGACCGATGCCGAAATATGTATTTGAAGCTAACAAAGTATTTTACTCTGGGAATTACTTCTTAGCTCTTTCAAAATGTGAAAGCGCCTATAAGAGATTAGGTACAAAAGGTACAATTAGGGAAAAAGGCGCAATGGCATTTAATATTGCTGAATCAAATAGACAACTTTCTAGGTATGAAGAAGCAAACAAATGGTACGGAGTTTGTATAGAGCTAAAGTATTTTGAACGTGTCCCTGAAGTTTATTTTTACAAGGGAAACATGCTGAAAATGATTGGAGATTTTCCAAGTGCACTTAAGGTTTATGAATTTTATAAAAAAATAGCCCCAAAATCCATGTTAAAGGAAATTGAAGATGCAATAGCATCTTTACAAAAATATAAGGATTTTAGCTCTGATGAATCTAAGATTGTAATAAAATGTGAAACAAAAATAAATAGTAATAAATATGACATGGCACCTTCTTTTGCTGATAAGAAAAGCAAGGTTATATATTTTGCAACAAGTCGGGATGAATCCTTCGGTTCAGCTAGAGATTTAATAATTGGCCATAAATATATGGATATTTTTATGGCTACCTATGATGAAAAAGGTAATCCTGCAGATGTTAAATCAATTGACACAAAAGGCATAATAAACACTTCTCAAAGCGAAGGATCTGTTTGTTTCGATTCTAAGAGAAAAACGATGTATTTTACTCGTTGTCCTAATCCATCAAAAGTTAGTTTAGGTTGTGATATTTGGAAGGTAGATGTTAACGGAGAAGAGTTTGAAAATCCTACCAAATTGGTTTTAAAGACTGCAGATTCAATTTCAGTAGGACATCCTTGTATTACCGAAGATGGAAATATGTTGATTTTTGCATCAGACATGATGATGAATTCAAAAGGCGAAAAAAGTTATGGAGGAAAAGATTTATGGTATGTTTTATATGATAAAAAAAATAAAGTGTGGGAAAGTGAACCTCATAATTTGGGCTCAGAAATAAATACTTTTTCTGATGAGCTTTTTCCTTCTCTTAGCCCTAAAGGAGATCTTTATTTTGCTAGTAATGGCCATGTAGGAATTGGTGGTTTAGACATTTTTGTTGCTCAGAGAGATGGAGTTGAAAATAAATGGAACAATATTAAAAATATGGGCTATCCGATTAATTCAATTGGGAATGATTACGGTATTTGTATTATTGATAGTAAAACAGGTTTTTTTACTTCTGAGAGAAAAACTTCATCGAGTAATGAATATACTGCAGATATTTGGAGTTATTCAGTTCCTCCAAATCTTTTTGACTTAAAAGTTGTAGTAAATGAGGCTGGTAACAAGACAAAAAAAATAGAAGGTGCAAAAGTTGAAGTAGTTGTATCAGATGGAACAAAATGGGAAGGCATAACGAGTGACAAAGGAAAAGAAAAAGGTAAAACTGAAAAATGGATTGAAAAAAAGGATAAGTCTCGCTATATATTGGCTGATAAGAGTTATACTTTAAAAGCATCCAAACAAGGTTACTATGAGGATAAAAGAGGCGCAAAATTTAGCACGATTGGTTTAGATCAAAGTCAAAGCTTCTTAATTGAAATGACCTTATTACCAATTGCAGAAATAAGACCACCAGAGGTTCGTTATCCATTAGATCAATGGACATTTATAAATGATGCTTCTTGTATGTCTAATGATTCCTTACAATATTTATTTCAATTATTAGATGAGAATCAAAATATTACAATTGACTTATATTCTCATACAGATGCTAGAGATACAGAAATTCATAATCAAGCACTATCTGAAAATCGTGCCAAAGCAGTTTATAATTTTTTAGTTGATAAAGGCATAGATTCTCGCCGAATAAAACCAATTGGAAAAGGAGAAAGCGAGCCAGCAAAATTGATTTTAGAAAATGGTGAAGAAGTAACTTTAACAGAAGTTTATATTAATCAATATAAACTTACAGACAAGGTAAAATTTGAGGAATTACATCAGTTAAATAGACGTACAACAGTAAAAATTACAAGTACTGATTTTGATCAAAACACGGCTCTTCCAGCAGATCCTAGCTGGAGGAATTATATAACTCCTTTGCCACGATAATTTTTTAAAAAAAAGCGCTTCAAAGCGCTTTTTTTTGTAACTTAAATAGTCTTATGATTATTTATGAACGAAAAATACTTGCATTTTCTTTGGAAAATGAAACGCTTACCTTTTCCAAAATTATCCTTATTCGATAAGAAAGAATTTACAATTTTAGACTTTGGAACTCACAATGAATTTGAATCCGGTCCAGATTTTCAAGAAGCTTCTATTCTCTATGATGGTTTAAAATGGTTTGGTTCTATTGAAATCCATATTAATGCATCAGACTGGTACAAGCACAAACACCATTTAGATAAAGCATATAACAATGTTATTTTGCATGTTGTGTATAATAATGACAAAGAAGTTGTACAAAATGGAAGAATTATTCCAACAATAGAATTGAAAACGCATATTGATTCAAAACATTACCATAAATTCAATCAGCTTAATGCTATGTCTTTTGATATTCCTTGTACGAATTTAATTTTAGAAATCCCTGGTATTTATCATACTAACATGAAAGATCGAGCGATAGAAACAAGATTGAAGCGTAAATTATTGGAACTTCAAAAAATACAGTTTATGGATGATCAGCATCTTCTTTATATTCTTTTTGCTCGTTCATTTGGATCAAGCGTAAACCAACAGCCATTTGAGTCTTTGGCGATATCCTTTGATATTCAACAATTTTTAGCTTTGCCTAAAGAATTGAGAACAAATAGTTTGGAGCAATATGCAGGTTTTATAAATAATATAGATTATAATTTTTTTGAATCTCAATTTTATCAATGGCGCTTAAAAGGCCTTCGCCCTAATAGTTTCCCTAAAAAACGTCTCCAACTTTTTTCAGAATTTGTAAGTGAATTTGATTTTAATTTCCCTTTTTGGGACATTACTACAATAGATTTAGTTGATTTTTTTTCTTCACAAAACGTTCTTTCAAATAATAAATCAATTCTTCAAAACATATTGGTCAATGCTATTCCTTTATTTTTATATCGAAAAGCTTACATTGAAAATGAGGTATCTTATATTAATCAAGCGATCGAATTGTTAAAGTATTTGCCAACAGAAAGCAATTATGTTACAAGAAAATGGTCTGTTATTGGCATTATTCCAAAAAATGCTTTTGATTCGCAAGCACATTTGGAAATTTATAAGCAATTTTGTGTGCGTAAGCGCTGTCTGAATTGTTCGATAGGCATTAAACTTTTAAATAAATGAAAAGATTTTTTCAGAAAATAATTTTTTTCTTTGAAATGCAATCATTTGGCGTTTGTGAATGGTGGGCTCAGAAACTTGGAATTCGCACAAATAAGGTTCGCTTAGGATTCATCTACTTTTCTTTTTGCACCTTGGGTTCTTCTGTTTTACTTTATCTAATAATGGCTTGGATTTTGGAACATAAACACTATTTTAAATTTCAGTCAAAGCGAAAAAAATCTATTTGGGAACTATGAGGATATTAATTACTGGTTCCAATGGTTTGTTAGGTCAAAAGCTTGTAAAGCACTTGTCTAAAAATAACATTCCTTTTATCGCAACTTCAAAAGGTAAAAATAGAAATCCAGATTGCATGGATGCTTCATATTCAACGATGGATATTTGTTCGACTGATGATATTAAAAGTGTTTTTAATCTTTTTATTCCAACGCACGTTATCCATACTGCTGCAATGACAAATGTCGATGAATGCGAAGAGTTTCCTTTGGAATGTGAAAAATTAAATGTTGAGGCTACACAATTACTTTTTGAAGCTGCTCAAAAAATAGGAGCTCATTTTCAATTGCTTTCAACAGATTTTGTGTTTGATGGCTTAAAAGGAAATTATTCCGAAAGAGATGTTCCAAATCCTTTAAGTGTTTATGCACGTTCTAAAGTTTCTGCAGAAAAATTAGTTGCAACTTCAAGGTATTTAAATTATTCAATTGTAAGAACGATTATTTTATATGGAACGGCGAATAATCTCTCTCGATCTAATATTGTTTGCTGGTCAAAAGAAGCGCTTTCTAAAGGACAGCCAATGACGATTATTGATGATCAATTTCGTGCTCCAACATGGGCAGATGATTTAGCTTGGGCATGTATTCGTATTTGCTCATTAAATAAAACTGGACTTTATCATATTTCTGGTCCTGAAACGATGTCGATTTATGATTTGGTGCTAAGAATTGCTAAGTTTTATTCCTTTTCGACTGATTTTCTGACAAAAACCGATAGTCTTTCACTAAATCAAAAAGCCAAGCGTCCTCCAAAAACAGGATTCGATCTTCAAAAAGCACAATTTGAACTTTCATACAAGCCAAAGACTCTAGAAGAAACATTGAAAGACATTTAATCTAAAAATATTAGTATCTTCGTTTATTAAATATTATTCATTAAAAAATGACAAAAACACAATCTTCCGGATGGGGCTCACGCGTTGGCTTAGTCTTAGCAATGGCAGGAAATGCCGTTGGCCTTGGTAATTTTTTACGTTTTCCTGCACAAGCAATTGAAAATGGAGGAGGCGCTTTTATCATCCCATATCTAGTTTGTTTTCTCTTGATGGGAATTCCATTGCTTTTTGTGGAATGGTCGATGGGCCGATTTGGTGGACGATATGGGCAACATTCCACACCATTTATATTTGATGCAATGGGGAAAGCTCCTTATTGGAAATACTTTGGTGTCTTTGGGATTTTTACAAATATTGCGGTGGCTGCATTTTACTGTTATCTTGAATCATGGGCGCTTTCTTGGTCGTATTATTCTGTAGCAGGAACTTTCACTGGAATGTCCCAAGCAGAAGTACAATCATTTTTCGTGAATTATATTGAATTAGGAACAAGCCATCCAGTAATTTTTTGGATTATCTGTCTGTTTTTAAATACTTGGATTTTATCCCGAGGATTAAGTGGCGGTGTGGAAAAAGTTGCTAAAATTGGAATGCCTTTACTTATCTTATTTGGAATTGTTTTAGCAATCACAGGAATTTCATTGCAAGCAAGTCCAGGAGGTGCAATCAATGATGGTATTGTTGGCCTTAATTATTTATGGTCCCCAGATTTCTCTTCAATTTGGAGTTTTAAGGTTTGGGTTGCCGCTGCAGGGCAAATTTTCTTTACACTTTCTTTAGGAATGGGAAGTATCCATTGTTATGCGTCATACTTAAAATCAAAAGAAGACATTGCATTAAATGCGATGAGCGCAGGTTGGATGAACGAATTTGTAGAGGTTGTTCTCGGTTCTGCAATAATAATTCCAATTTCTATTGGTTATTTAGGAATTGAAGCAGTAACAGAAATGGTTTCTGGTGGTTCTGGTTTAGGTATTGGGTTTGCAGTTTTACCTAAATTATTCTCTGACTGGGGAACCTTCGGGATTTTTGCAGGTGTAATGTGGTTTGGCCTCTTATTTTTTGCGGGAATAACATCTTCTTTAGCAATGGGGACACCTGTAATGGGATTTCTGGAGGATAATTTTAAAATTAAGCAGTCAACTGGAGCATGGATTTTTGGTGGGATAATTCTGCTTCTTGGTATTCCTTGTGTTTTGTCTCAAGATGCATTTAATGAATACGATTATTGGGCAGGAACGATTGCACTCGTTATTTTTGCAATGGTTGAAATTGTTCTATTTGCATGGGTTTTTGGAATGGATAAGGGATGGAAAGAAATTAATACCGGTGCTGATATCAAAGTCCCAGGGATTTTTAGATTTATCATTAAATACGTTTCCCCAATTTTCTTGATAGTTGTTTTTGTTGGAGCTATTCCTAGCATTTTAGAAAACGCTACAAAAGCGACTTCAGTTTATGGTTGGACGGCACGATTCCTTTTAGTAGGTTTATTTGTACTTGTTGCAATCTTAGTATATATTGCAAAAAAACGCCAAGGCTCAAACCCTTATCCTGAATCAAATGATTAGTAATCTATATAAATCCTGAAATTTATTCTCATATGAGCACTTCCGCCCTAATTTTAATAGTTGTTACTTGGAGTTCTGTAACTTTTGCTACAGCCTATTTCTTCTATAAGATTTTAACCATTCCTTCGAAACCTGAGCACGATTCTACTATAGAAAAGAGCGAAAAGGATTAGTATATAGAAATGAAATACGAAGACCCATTTGTTATCTCAAAGAGAAGTAAAAGGGGTTTGTTGGTATTAATTTTAGCTTCCTTAGGTCTTATTTTCTTTCCTCGTGTTTACATGTTTTTTCAAAAGGAAGAAGCTTTCGTTATTAATTCTGAACAAATTACTGAATTTGAAAGAACACATAAGAAGTTTGAGAAAAGAAACTATTCCAATTATTATTCAAAAAAGAAAAAATACAAGGCTCCAGATTCAAAATTTAATCCAAATACCTACAAGCTTTCTGATTGGATTAACCTCGGCTTAAGTGAAAAACAAAGTGTAGTAATCTTAAAATTTACTTCTCGTGGAATCTATAATGAGGAAGATTTGAAACGTATTTTTGTAATTCCAGATATCTTGTTTGAGCTTATTCGCGATTCTGTTGTTTATCCAGAGCGATTTCAAAATTCTCCAAATCAAGAATCTTTTAAAAAACAAGCAAAACAAATAACCTTAATAAATCTAAATACTGCGGACACGACTGAATTCATGAAAATTTATGGTATCGGTGCATTTTATGCTAAACAGATTATTCGTTACCGCGAAAAACTGGGTGGTTATTTAATAAAAGAACAGCTTTTTGAAGTTTGGAAAATGACGCCTGAAGCCTATGATAAAATAAAAGACCATGTTTTTATTAGTGAAAAAGATGTAAAAAGAATTAACATTAATTCAGTTACAATTGAAGAATTGAAAGTACATCCTTATTTAAAATGGAATCAAGCTAATTCTATTGTTAAAATGCGCATGCAACGAAATGGATTTAAAAATATCGAGGAACTAAAAGAATCTGTATTAATTGATTCAGAAACGTATGAAAAACTTTTTCCTTATTTATCTTTGCACTAATTATGACATTACAAGAACGCTTAAAGGAAACAATTCGCGACGTTAAAGATTTCCCAAAGCCTGGGATATTATTTAAAGATATTTCAACTATTATGTTAGATGCAAGTCTATCTAATGATATTTTAGATCATTTAGTTGAGATGTATCAGCATTCAGAAATAGATGCAATAGCAGGAATTGAAAGCAGGGGCTTTTTATTTGCTTATCCTTTGGCGATGCGCTTGGGAGTTCCATTTATCTTAATTAGAAAACAAGGAAAACTTCCCTATAAAAAAATTAGTCATTCGTACGACTTAGAATATGGCTCAGCTGTTATTGAAATTCATAGTGATGCCGTTAAAAGTGGACAAAAAGTATTGATTCATGATGATTTACTTGCTACTGGAGGTTCTGCAGATGCAGCAGCTGAATTAATTCATAAATGTGGTGGAAGTGTTTATGGATTTAATTTTATCGTCGAGCTTAGCTTTTTAAATGGCAAACAAAAGCTTATGAATCATTCCTCTAAAATTGACAATTTAATTACTTTTTAATCAAATAAAATGAATTTTGACCTAAACGAAAATCAATTAATGATTACTCAAATGGTGCGAGATTTTGCTCTAAAGGAAATTCGCCCGAATATGAAAAAATGGGATGACGAAGAGTATTTTCCTGTTGAAACCATGAAGAAATTGGGCGAGCTCGGTTTGCTTGGTATTTTTATTCCAGAAAAATATGGAGGATCTGGATTTTCCTATTTTGAATATGCAACTGCACTCATCGAATTAGGTAAAGTTTGTGGAGGGATAGGTTTAAGTGTTGCAGCACATAATTCACTTTGTGTTGGCCATATTTATTACCATGGTTCTGAGGAACAAAAATTAAAATACCTGCCTAAATTGGTAAGTGGCGATTGGATTGGAGCATGGGGCTTGACTGAAT
>Ga0209597_1000891_pt1 | contig 19567 bp, 21 predicted proteins | sample M_140625_MF_Meta_FD_187316 | JGI IMG/M metagenome (GOLD analysis project Ga0209597, IMG submission 187316) | Freshwater microbial communities from Lake Montjoie, Canada to study carbon cycling - M_140625_MF_MetaG (SPAdes) (version 2) | ecosystem: Environmental > Aquatic > Freshwater > Lake... | reverse complement strand
GGTGTGTAAATAACCCCCTTCACCACAATCGGATTGCACTGAATGTTGGCCGAACCATCGGCGCTCCGGTAAGTCCACGCGGGCCGGAGTTCGCGCACATTTTCCCGCGTGATTTGCGTGAGACTTGAAAAGCGGTTTGAGGTCGGCCCCCCCAGGGAACGTTCCCAGTCGGCGTGGTTTTGGGTGGCGGGCCAGCCGTTGGCTGGAGTCAGTTTTTCTGGGGCAGCTGCGGGGAGGATGAAGCTGGGCGGTAGGCTGTTTCGATTCTCGGGCGCGGGCGCGAGGAAAGCGGTCGGCACTTGAGGAGTCTGAGGCGCTTGTGAAGAACCCGTGCCGGCACCGGGCGCCTGCGCGGGAAGGTCGTCGAAGTTCCACAGACCCAGAGTCTGCGCATCGGAATTGAGTGGAGTGTCTACGGGCGGGGCGATGCTCCGGATGCCCGAGGAGATACGCACATTGTCGATAAGCCCGTCGCAACTAATGGAACCCTCGACTAACCCACCGATGGCAAGTCCGCCTGGACGCGGATTCCCAGAACGTTCTCGAATTGGAGCTTCTTTCACCAGTTTTCCGTCGATGAAAAGGCAGGTTTTTTCGGCGGCGATGGTGGCGGCGACGGCATGCCAGGTGCCATCGCAGATGTTCACGTCGCTTTTGACTTCGCCCCCGCGCCCGGGCAGGTAGATGCTGAGAAAGCCCGATTTGGCGTAGGTGTAGAATTCCCAATGATCAGCGGAAGCCTTGGGATCGGAGGCGACGAGAATATTGAACCCAGCGGCACTGTTGATTTTGACCCGACATTCCACGGTGAGGGGCAGAGTGCGGAACGCGTCCTTTCCCTCCACGGCGAGGCGTCCGCGGAGGGCTTTTCCAAAGGCAGAGTTGAGGGAGGGAACCCCGGTGGCGGGCGCACTTGGAGAGGCTGGTTTGGGCGTCGCCGTAGCATCGTTGAAGGTACGAAGGACGGGCTTGGCTCTGGGGGCCTCACCGTCGAGTTGAGGCAAAAGCCAATTGAGTCCGTCGAGGTTGTCCAAGAGGCGTCCCTCCGCATCCTCGTTTGTGTGGTTAAGGATTCCAACGGGGCCTTTGTACCCGCTTTCGCGCAACTGGTTCAGGATCCGCAGATCCTCGGTGCCTGCTCCTAGTGGGAGGATCTTGCGGCCTTTTTCGTCCCCACCGATGTCCATCCCGTTGAGATTGACGCAGAGCAGGTGCGGCAGGGAGCGGGCCAGTATGCGCACGATCCGGTCGAGTTGGCCGTGGCCGTGGTGAAAATTGTAAACGATGCCTACGTTGGTGACCCCGTCTGCGTTGAGTGCCTCGATGATGGCAAGCTGGTTCTCAGGCTCCCCAAACCAGTTGCCGTGGTTGTAGAGGCCAACGGTGCAGCCGATCTCTTTGGCAGCAGCGCAGATGGGCTTGAGGCGGGTGAGTTCAACCGCGATGCGGGCTTTCTGGTCGGCTTCGTCCTTCACCGCGATTGGCCCGCCGCCACCGCTGACCCAGAGTTGTGGCTTTACGCCGTATCGCTTAAAAAGTTCCAGCGCGGCTTTTGCCTCGTCGTTGAGGTTACCGGGGAACCACCAACCGAGTAGCTCGATGTGATGTTTGGCTAGTGCAGCAAGTTCAGCGTCCCATTGGGGGATGTGTTCCTTGCGATAATCATAAACCAACTTGGTAATTCCCAGCTTCTCCAACATGGCTGCCCGCTCTTCGGGTCCGCGCCGTTTGCTATCGTAGGGAACGATGCACCATGCAGCGAGGTTGGCGCGGCGGAAAAGGTCGCTTTGGTTGGCAGTCGCCGATTTGGTGCGGGCTGCGGGGGACGCTGGGTTCGGAGCGGACTCAACGCCTTGGATTTGAGCGAGGGGGGCAATTCCTAGTAGGAGTGCCGCAAAAAAAACGAGGAACTGCTTGGTGAAGGCGAGGGAATTCATAAGGAGGCAAGAGGGATCGCGGGAGGTATTGATTAGGACATAAACCCCACGACTACGTCTAGAACGGGAACGTCTCCTTTGTGTACGACAGCGCCAAACTAAGGGGTGCTAAAGATCCCCTGTTAGCATAAATAGGTTGGTGGTTTGTCAACTCAGCAGCAGCAGATGTCCTTTCCCTCCGACTTAATTGCCTCCTTCTTTGCCTCCCTGAGTTCGGAACAGGGGCTGCGATTGTTTGACGCTTTGCCGGACACTCGGCTGTTTGTTAAGGACGCCAACGGTATTTACATGCACGTCAGTCAGGGCATGGTTCTCGCCCACGGATTCATCCACGAGAACGCCATCCTCGGACACACTGACTACGACTTCATTCCGGCCTATCTTGCCGATCAGTACACTCGGGATGACAAGCGCGTGCTTGAGGGGAGCGAGATTTGGGGGCGCGTCGAAATGGTGATGCGCCACCCGCAATGCCACGACTGGTATCTCACATCAAAGATCCCCTTGCGCGCCAAAGACGGCCGTATCGTGGGACTTGCGGGTATTTCAAGGGATCTGGAAAAGACGGCTCGGTTTGCCTCGCCCTTCACCCGCTTGGCGCCGGTTTTGGAATATATCCGCGAGGAGTTTGCTGCCCCATTCGATCTTGCCCGTCTCGCGCAGCGCGCAGGGATGTCCGAGCGCAGCTTTCAGCGCCATTTCAAAAAGGCCTTTCAGATGACTCCGAGTGCTTATCTCCGGCAATTCCGAATCGGTAAGGTCTGCCAGATGCTTCTGGAGACGGATGAAACAATTTCAGCAATCGCACAGGAAACCGGCTTTACGGATCACAGCCACTTGATCCGTGAGTTTGCCAGCGCGATCGGAAGCACCCCGCGCGCTTATCGGACACGATACCGGTGAAAAACGGCGAGCGCATCGTTTTGTCGATCCTGAAAAACTCACCCCTAAGCGCTTGGTATGCGCTCACCCTCGAAAAAATCCCTTCCACTAGCGCTCGCAACAGGAGCCAAATATTGCTGCGGCAGCGCTTGCTTCAAACGCACAGGCGGGAGAGGCATCTGTCCGACCGCAGTTCTCAGGGCGTGTTCCCAGAGGTCTGTCTCTTAAGCCCGTTTCTGGCTTAAAATACCACGGGGGCGCCCTCTGTCAAAAAGGCGATCCGATCCTCCAACCCACGGCTTCGGGCGGCAGCCAGCAGACGGCGCGGCGGTTCATCCAAAGGCTCATAAGACATGCGAAAAGTTCCGTGATGCATGGGCACCATGACTTTAGCGTTCAGTGAGACGAAGGCATCCAGCGCCTCCTCTGGGTTCATGTGGACGCTGCGCAAGCTTGGAGGCTCATACGCGCCTATGGGTAACAGCGCCACGTCTATGGCAAAGCGGCGGCCGATTTCCGCAAATCCATCGAAGGCAGCCGAATCCCCTCCATGGTACACGATCTTGCCTCCCATTTCGACGATAAATCCCCCAAAGCCGCGGTGTGAATCGTGCAGCATTCTGGCGCCCCAATGTTTGCACGGAGTCAGCGTAACGCGAATCCCTTCCAGCTCAGAACTTTCCCAATAATGGAGTTCCTGCACAACCCCGAAGCCAAGATCGTGCACTAAGTCGCCCACCTCAAAGGGTACCACGATGGGTTGCCCTGTGGCGACTCGTCGCAGCGTACGCCGGTCAAGATGATCAAAGTGCGCGTGCGTCACCAGTACTAGGTCCGTGGGAGGTAGCGCGCCGAGTTCCACACCGGGATGACGCATCCGCTTGATGCCCTTCACCCACTTGGCCCAAATCGGATCGATCAACACATTGCCCGCCGCGGATTGAAGCAAAAACGAGGCGTGCCCGATCCATGTCACCGCAACTTCTCCGTGGCTAAAAGTCTTCCATTGGGGTCGTAATGACTTGCCCTCTCGACTTTTAAAAAGCGAGGGCAGAAAAATCTCCGTCACTGGGTTCCGCCGGGTCCAACCCGCCACGGGAGCCAAATCCACCTGCAACTCCTGATGTAATGCGGCAGCGGATGCAGCCTCTCCCGCCTTGAGTGAGGAGCCGTCTGATTTGCGGATTTCCGCTCTCGATGTGCTGCGCTCGTGCTTGGCCACGGTCCAGCACCTTAAAGCTAGTGCTGCTCCTACGCAAAAATAAATCCTCTTCCGAAGCGAATAAACTGCGGCAGCGGTAGATGGCGAAAGAACCGGACACTCCCATCAGCGATCTTCAATCAGATGGCGGTTGCGCCAGAGATAGCCCAGACCGGACCCTACCGTCAGGGCGAGCGCGAGGCCCAGCAAGATGGAACCCACAGGACGCCAAAGGACGTTTAGAAAGGAGGGCTGCGGAACCCAACCGACCCGAATCCATTCGTCGAGACTTAAAAGCAGCAGAAAATAAAGAATCGTAATGATTTGCCAGATCGTCTTGTGCTTTCCAAAGCGGTCTGCTGGAAGCACTACCCCTTTTGCGGCTGCTAGTTGCCTCAAGCCTGTAATGAGAAATTCTCGGCTCACGATCACTATCGCCACCCAAGCAGGGATGGCGGCGTGCCCATTACTTTCTCGCGCCGCGAGACAAATCAACGCAGTAGCGGTGAGAATCTTATCCACCAAAGGATCCATGAGAGCGCCAAAGTCAGTAATGAGATTGTAACGCCGGGCAATTGCGCCGTCTGCGTAATCTGTAAAACTCGCGAGACCAAAGAGCAAGAGGGCGACAGTGCAGGAAAAGGTTTGGTAGGACTCCAACGAAGCGGCGAAACCAGCCGTTATACCCAACCGCATCATGGTAAGCTTGTTAGGTAGGTTCATGGGTGGTTTGGCTGCGACTTTGCTGTGGCGAATCCTCTTTTTCAAGGATGGTAAATGCCGATTGCCGAGCATTCACTCTGACGTTAGCCTGCACGCCGATTCAATCTGAAATCTATAAGTTAAAACATCATGTCTGCAAACTGTGATATCGGCCTAATCGGCCTCGCTGTAATGGGGGAAAACCTAGTTCTCAACATGGAGAGCAAAGGATTCACCGTCGCTGTCTATAACCGCACCGCTGCGGTAACAGATAAATTCGCCGAGGGGCGCGCCAAGGGAAAACACATTGTTGCCACGCACACTCTGGAAGAGTTTGTGGGAGCATTGAGTCGGCCGCGCAAAGCACAGATTATGGTGAAAGCGGGCGCACCCGTGGACGCGGTAATCGACCAGTTGGTTCCGCTCCTTTCAGAAGGGGACATCATTATTGACGGGGGGAACTCGCTATGGACTGATACGCAACGTCGCGAAAAAGCTCTTGCTGCTAAGGGGATACGCTACTTTGGCGTCGGCGTTTCGGGCGGTGAAGAAGGAGCGCTCAAGGGCCCGTCCATCATGCCGGGCGGCTCTAAAGAAGGCTGGGAATTCCTCGCCCCGATTTACACCAAAATTTCAGCGCACGTGGACGGTGAATCGTGCTGCCGTTACATGGGGCCGGATGGCGCAGGACATTACGTCAAGATGGTTCACAACGGCATCGAGTACGGTGATATGCAGTTGATTTGTGAGGCTTATTCCATTCTTAAGAATTTGCTTGGCTTGAGCGCTCACGAACTCGCCGAAATCTTTACCGAATGGAACGGCGGCGAACTGAATAGTTATCTGATTGAGATCACCTCCCGCATTTTCGGTCGCAACGATCCAGAAACCGGCAAGGCCTTGGTGGATGTGATCGTGGATCGCGCCGGACAAAAGGGCACAGGCAAGTGGACAGTCGGTCACGCCGTGGAAATGGGCGTCCCGCTTTCGACCATCTCTTCGGCGGTGGAAGCGCGTATTTTGTCATCACTCAAGGAAGAGCGCGTAGAGGCTAGCAAACATTTGACAGGCCCCGCCCCAACCGCTTTCGAGGGGGACCGCAAAGCCCTTATTGAGGCCGTGCGTGACGCTTTGTATGCATCCAAAATCGTCTCCTACGCCCAAGGTTTCGTACAGTTGGGCGCGGCAGCCAAACAGTATGGTTGGACGCTTAATTTCGGCGATATCGCAACTATTTGGCGCGGCGGCTGCATCATTCGTGCGCAGTTCCTTAACCGCATCAAGCAGGCTTACGAGTTGAACCCAGGATTGAAAAACCTAATGCTCGATCCGTTTTTCAGCAACATCCTTGGCCACACCCAGTCGAACTGGCGCACCGCCGTTGCCGCAGCAATCACGCACGGCATCCCAGTGCCCGCGTTCGGCGCATCCCTTGCCTACTACGACAGTTACCGTGCGGAACGCCTCCCAGCGAACCTGCTCCAGGCACAACGCGACTTCTTTGGCGCGCACACCTACGAACGTTTGGACAAGCCAGTTGGCGAGCACTTTCATACAGACTGGATGCACTAGTATCTCGGTTGGTTTGATGGCTCCATTCAGAGCGTCACCGGAAAGAGCGTCGTCCAAAAGGCGGCGCTCTTTTCGGATCGTGAATCGAGATAAACTAGGACGAAAAATTTCGCGCCTAGAGGCAACTTCTGCTAAACTCCCCCATGAAGAAATTGACTCTAGAAGAAGTTAGCCCAAGCAGCCTCGCAGGTCTTGCTTTGCCTCGGTCCATCGGCTCCGTCCTTTAACTGCTTGGCGGCCTCAAGCGTGAAATGAAACCCTCCTATGGCAGCCCCAAACTCCTTTGAGCTCCAGTATCAGTGCCAGCGTTGCACGGCCTGTTGCCGCTGGCCCGGACAGGTCAAAGTTGGCGCCTCGGAGTTGGACGCGATGGCTAAACTTCTTGAGATGGAGGAGTGGGTTTTTATTCAGGAATACACTCGGCTAAGACCCCAACGAGACGGCCTTGCGCTCAAGGACAAGGCCAACGGCGAATGCATTTTTCTAGAGGGCCGCGATTGTCGCGTGCAGGAAGCCAAACCCATCCAGTGCAGGGGCTTTCCCAACACATGGAACTTCCCAGGATGGCGTGCGGTCTGCGAGGCTATCCCCAGTTTGAAAAAAGGCCACAGCGCCAAAGACTGCGCTGAAGACACTTGTTTGTGAAAATACGTCCCCAGAACGCGGGCTTTACGCTTTTGGAAATTTGCATGGCGGTCGCCATCGGCCTGCTCATGCTGAGCCTCGCCATGCCCAGCTTGCGCGGCCTTTTCGCAGAGGACCGCCTTCGTGATCGGATGCGCCAGTTCGACGAATTCGTGGGCAAGGCGGCAACTCTCGCGCGCACGACCCGCAAGGAAGTCCGCTTGCGCTGGGAACCCGAGGGCGTGCGAATGGTTCCGGAAGAACCTTTGGACACCGACAATTCCGCCACAGTGGACGGCGGGGATTTTTTCCCATTTCAGAAGGACGAAGAGTTCATCCTCTCTCGGGTGGCTGCGCGTGATCCCAAGGCACCGTGGGAATGGAGCTTCTGGCCCGAAGGCGTGCGCGAACCGGTGGAAGTCTCGTACAACAGTCCGGGTGGGAGCTGGTCGGAACGCTTCGGCGCGCTGGTGCCCGAGCCTGATGTTATCTCGGTCCGGGTTCCCTAAAGTCATGCACGCACGCGAAACAACAGCAGCGAAAAGGCGCGGGCGCAGCGGCGGGTTTATTTTACTCGAAGCGATGGTGGCGACGGCGATTTTTGCGATGGCGGTCTTAGCGCTTGCGCGGTGCATCGAGGCTGGGTTGCAAGCGGGCATTGCACAGCGCGACGACGCGCGGGCCCGGCGAGCCCTGGCCAACCGACTGCGCGAGTTGGAGGCGGGAGCACAGCCGTATGCGGACATCCAAAATGGAGTGGAACTCAAAGGCGAATTCAGCGGGATGATTCTAAGACAGACGATCCTGCCCTTGGAATTGACGGATCAAAACAAAGCGATTGTCGACGGCATGCTGGGTATCACTTTGGAAGTAAGTTGGCCGGGGTCTGGCGGCTCCCGATCCGTGAAGCAACTCAAATTCTATGCGTATCCTGCGGCAGGTTAATTTCCAATCCGACTCCCGGGATGGGTTTACCCTGCTGGAGATTATGGTCGGCGTAGGCGTGCTGGGCATGCTTCTCGTAACCATGTACCAGCTTGTGGGCACGCAGCTCATGGCGCTCAAGAATTCGCGCGACAGCCAACTCGAAAGCGTCGCGATGGAAGGACTGGTGCGCTACGTGCAGGGCATTTTAGCCAATCTTCCCCTCAAAACCAACGACGTCATCAAGGGAATTAACCACGTCTACGGCATGGCACCTGCCGACGAATTACAATGGATCTCGCGCCCAGGCATGGCCCTTTTAACCTCGGCCGCTCCGGATGACGAATATGCCCTGACCCTCACCCTCCAGCCCACCACAGCCACCTCCAAACAACAGGACATCGGCATCCGACGCCGCCTATCCTCTGAGCCGGACAACGCCTATGAATGGATCCCCCTACTCAGCAACGTCGCCGCGCTGGAATTCCGCTACTTCCAGCCCTCTCTAGGAGCCTGGATGGAGCGTTGGGAAGACAGCACCACACGCCCCTCCCTCGTGCGCATGAAGGTGTGGCGCAATGCCAGCGAGGATGCTTTTGAGGTCGTTATACCCGTGCCCTCGGCCCGCATCCCACAATGAAACGCGGCGCCTTAACCTTCGTCCATGCGGCGCACACGGGGAAAAACGGTTCGGCTTTACTGGCTGTTTTCTGGGGCATCATCGTGCTGACCATGGCCGTGGCGGGTTGGTTTTTCTGGTTGCAACAACGGGTTCAGGAACACGGTCAGGACTCGCGCTCCGTAGAGGCTCTGGCCATGGCACACTCAGGTATCGCCATGGCGCTCAATCCAAAAGTGGACCGCTATAGTTCGCTTTTACAAACAGAAATCGAACCGGGGTTGGGCTTTCGGATCACCATGGAAAGCGAAGGCTCCCGACTCAATCTAAAGCTACTCCTCACAGGAAACGACCCCGCACGCCTCGCCATTTTCAAGAAATGGTTAGAATGGGTCATCGGCGTGGAAGACGTCATTCAAAGAGATCGCCTTGTGGACTGCCTCTTGGACTATGTGGACGCGGATAACATAGCGCGCATCCATGGACAGGAGGACAACAAAGATTATCATCCCGCCAACCGCATGATCTTAAGTCTGGACGAACTCAAACGCATTCCGGGCATGGAACCGTTACTCGCTTATCCCGGTTGGAAGGATCTTTTGACCTTGGACAGCAGCAAAGTACTGGACCTAATGGAGGCTCCTGAGGAACTCCTTCGGGTATTACCCGGCTTAAACGAGGCGCAAGTGCAGCGTCTGCTCCAAATTCGCGTTGGGATGGATGGCATATTGCACACCGAAGACGATCCAAAATACAAATCGACCGACGCTTTGCTCAAACAACTGGGGATGGGCAACGAGAAGCGCAGAGGCGAACTGGAGGCTTTAGTGGGAGTCAACGAATCCACGATTCGCATCCAAGCCGAGGGGTATTCTGGAAAAGTCATTCGACAAGTGCAGGTTGTTGTACGAAAAGGCACGGGGACACCACAGATACTTTCGTGGATTGAATGAAGAAAAACGGCACAGACTCGCTCATTACCCTCTCCCCCGCGCCGCAAGGCTGGCGGGCGCAGAGTGACGCGGACTCATGCACAGGCGCCTCGGTGGCAGAACTTTGCGAGCAGTTACCCAAGGGATTACAGGCGGTTTTGCTGCTCTCCTCCTCAGCCGTAATCACGGAAAGACTCACCCTGCCCCAAGCTCCAAAAGAAGACTTGCTGGCGATGGCCCAGATGCAGCTTGAAAAGCTATTGCCCTATAGCGCTGAAGATTTTGTATTCGATTTGGAGGAACTCGAAAACACTCCCGAGGGCATCTCCGTTCTGGCTGTCACAGTCCCGTTATCCGAGCTGCGCTCCTGCGGCGAACCGCTGCGCGCTGCCGGGTACGGCCCAGTCGCTGTGGGTATTTTTGCGGTTCAACTCGCTCGCAAGCTCGTGGAAAAAGGAGTCTCCATCGCGCTGTGGATGGAGGCAGGCAAGCCCTTCGTTCTACTCGCGGCGGAAGGAAAGCTCCTCTGGCTGGAGGGCGTTTCAACGGAAGATTCACTTCCGAATTCAGGCGAAATTTCCCGCGTCCTTCTTGGCGCTGAACTTTCAGGGGCCTTGCCCGGAGCCGTCGAACGCATCGCGTGCTGTTCGGAAGCTTGGTGCGACTCCATGCGGGAGGCACTCCCAGGAATCCCTCTGGAGGCCACGATTCTAGAGCCCACGACGATTATCTCTGGCAACTGGCTGCCTGCCAGCTGGGCCCAGGAAGCCGCTGCAATTACCCGTGGCGCACAAGTCACAGAAAGGCTGCAATGGGCTGCGACTGCTTATCTTGCGCTAGTTGCCGCTGGGTTTTGCTGGCTGGCGTTTGAGAAATCCCAACTGGGCAAACTCGACCGCCAAATTGCCGACCTTCAGCCTGTAGTCGACTTGGCCAATGCGCGACAATTACGCTGGCGCGCCATAGAGCCCGCGATTGACCCAGCCCACTATCTGGTGGAGGTGTTGCATCAGGCGGCCAAAACTGTGAATGGCGCAGATATTCGCATCACGGAATTCCAGCTTAACCCAAAAGAATTCGTCTTCTCGGGCGAGGCTTCCAATGTGGCGGAAGCCATCGAGTATGTTGGGCGCTTGAAGAAGACGTCGGAGCTTGCCAGCTATAAAGTTGAGTCCCCCAACCCGAACATTCTCCCTAACGACCGCGCCCAGTTTCGGGTCACTGGCAAGTCGGATAACATTGCTGCGAAAAAATGAAGTTCAGCGAGTTATCCAAGAGTGAAAAACGTCTGGTAGGCATCGTTGCAACGTTACTTGTCCTTCTGATCAACGTCGTCGTGCTCCAATACTTCGCGCGCACCAGAGCTGAATTAGCACGACAATTGGCCCAGAAAACCTCCACGCGTGACAGCCTCCAACTCTTAGCCGATACCGCGCCCCTGTGGGAAAAACGGTCACAATGGCTCCAACAACATCAACCCAAGCTAGCCGACGATTCAGCCGAAGGGAATGCCCTGTTGACTACGCTCAAAGAAAGCGCCTCCAAACACGGGCTCTCCCTATCAAAGCAGCAACTTCCCACTGTCCGCGCTGAAAACGGCGGCGTCGCAGTACCCGTTCAATTTGAGTTAAAAGGGAACTGGAAAGGAATTTGCAGCTTCTTATCCGACCTCCAAACTCCAGAACGCTTTGTGGTGATTCAACAATCCAAGCTCCGAGTGGATGCCACGGATGCCACTCAAATGCAGTGTGACTTCACCATCGCGAAATGGTTCGCCGCCCGCTGATGCATCCCGCTCTCCGTCCTTCAATTTTACTGCCCGTGAGTGTCCTGGCCCTTTTGCTGCCGGGAACCTCCCTTCGCGCTCAGGAGCCGCTCCAAGGAGCGCCCAAGGATGCGCCTGCTTCGGAAAAAAAAGGTGACCGCGAATCCTCCGAGCTGCCAGTACCGTTTCCTGCTGAGCGTTACGCCGCTTTGCTCGAAAAGTCGCCCTTCGCCATCGCAAGTGCACCGCCAGAAGTCATACCCGTTTCCACAGAGAATTTTGCGACGAACTGGGTGCTTACGGGCATCTCGAAACAGCGCGACAATGAAGGAAAAGAGCTCTTTACTGTTTTTGTGCGCTCGCGTGATCTGGCCACGCGTCTCGTTCTATCCGGCGATCATCCCAGCGAGGACGGCGTTTCGGTTGCGTCTGTTGAGGAAGCTGCCGTGCCTGCAAAATCCGCCGTTTTCTTGAAAAAGGGATCTGAAACGGGCCGCGTCGAATTTGATCAGGCTACTGTCGCCGCCGCACCAAGTGCGCCGCCTGTGGCGAGCGCCGCACCTCGCCCCGGGGGCAAAAATCCCTCAACAGTTAGACCCGGCGCCGGCCCGGGCAAAACCGCCGCACCCATTCCACGCCCCGGCATGAGCGCCATCCCGCGCCCAAGCGGCGTTCAGGGAGCCACGACTCCTCCCGGAGCACCCGGAGCCCAAGAACCGCGCCGCAGAATCCGCCCCATCGAAGACGCACCGGTTACTATCCCAGAGCCGCCGTAACCCTAGGCTGGCCGCTGTCTCAGTCGAAGAATCGTCTCGGCCATATCTGGCGCACGAAACACGGAAGTACCTGCCACCAAAGTGTCTGCCCCGGCTAAAACGCATTGTAGCCCAGTCTTAAGATTGACTCCCCCATCCACTTGAATGCGATAAGAAAGCCCCAAGCTCGCACGCGCAGCAAACGCCGCCCGTACCTTTTCCAACATCGCCGACTGAAAAGACTGACCGCCAAAGCCAGGCTCCACGGTCATTACCAAAACAAGATCCAGCTCGGGAAGAAATCGTTCAATGGCAGAGAACGGCGTGCCAGGCCGCAAAGAAAGGCCGGCAGTGCAGCCCGCGGAACGAATTGCGCCAAGCGTATCGGACACGTCGCAATCGGCTTCCACGTGGATCGTGATGTTTTGGGAGCTCTTGGAAAAGCGGGGCCAGTAGTGATCCGGCCGCGACACCATCAGATGCGTATCCACCGGCACGGTTGCTACGGCGGCGGTGGCGTCAACGAATGCTGGACCGAAAGAGATGTTGTCAACGAAGTGACCGTCCATTACATCGAGGTGAAGCCAATCAGCGCCAGCATTTTGCACCCGCTGAATTTCATCATGAAGCCGGCCGAAATCGCAGGCCAAAACTGAAGGAGCGATAAGGATAGAATGCATCGGGAGCAAGCTTGTCCAAACGGCCCAAAGAGAACACCACCAAAACTCACTTGCACCTAAAAATCACGAGATCACCTCACGCGAGCTGAAAAGCTTTGCCGATCATGGGGCCTGAGGGACAGTCAGAGGGCAAAAATAACGTTCCCAATAAGAAAAATTATTGCTCGGTTGCGAAAGAAGCCGTTAGTATCTCCACCCCGTTTACGGAACATTCCTGAGTAGCTCAGTGGTAGAGCGATCGGCTGTTAACCGATTGGTCGTAGGTTCAAGTCCTACCTCAGGAGCCACTTTCGCTCCTCAAACTGAGGAACGTTTTATTGGGGAGGTTCGTGGAGGAGAGGTTTCATGCTAATTTTTGAAACTTGACCGAGGCTCTCTTTTTGTTGCCGCCCCGCGCTGAATGACGATGGTAGACCCATAGCGGTCATCAGTAGCCTTCGATTCAGTGCCAAAAGCAATGCGGGTGATGTTTTTGATATATCGAAATCAGAACCTGTTGAATTTTGACAAAGAGCATCCTTCCGTAATCCGGTAATATCGTGGCGACGATTTCTTTCAAAGTCACCGATGATGAGGCGAGGACGATTCGCGCAAGGGCCGGATTAGAGCGGCTCACGGTTTCGGAGTTTCTACGACGTCAGGCGGTCGCGCCTGTCATACCTCCAGCTCTCATCCGGCTCACGCAATGCCCCCTCACTGGGGCAACCATCTTTGACGGTGCGGCAGATCTTCCCCCGCTCACGGTGGATTCCACACGGGAAATGTTGGTCGATTTTCCGTAACACCATGCACCACCTTATGGACGTCAACATTCTAGTGGCTTGGGGCTGGCGGGATCACGCTAATCACAGCCGCGTCGCACACTGGATTGCGGAGCGCAAGGCGACCAGCGGCGCAAAGCTATTCACCTCGCCGATCCCCGAGATAGGTTTTGTGCGGGTCTCTGTGCAGCGTTCCTCTGGGCGCGTTCCGGTACAGCAAGCCGCTGAAGTACTCAGAGGTATGTTAAAATCCCTCGGCCCGGTTCATCAATTCCTCACGGACGATTTCGGCGGAACACAATGGCCAGATTGGTGTGGCTCAGCCGCCCGCGCCACCGATGCCCATCTCCTCCTGCTCGTTAAACATCACGCAATTAGCCTCGCTACGCTGGACCAGGGCATCCCCGGCGCCAAGCTTCTAACTTAGTCCCAAGAACATTTTGGGGTGAGTTTGGCACGGCTTTGGAAAGTGGAGCCTAGGGGATTCGAAGCCCTAAACTCCACAGAGGAAAGCGGCTCTTTTTCAGCTTCATATGCAAATATATGTAATTTTAGGGCACATGTTGGTACTTCCCTTTTGCTTTTGTCCTTATGGAAAAACTTTAAGACCAGAAATCGGTCCCCTTACTTGAACGCTGACCGCATTCGAGCTACTCTAAAAACCGTGAATGTCCAACTTACCCCAATACTCGGTCTGAGCGTTACGGAGAGGCTGGAAATCGTTAACGTAATTTGGGAGAGCATTACGAACGAGCAAGCAGAGCTTCCTGTTCCTGAGTGGCAGATTGCTGAAGTTGAACGCAGGGGTGCCGAAATGGATGCCAATCCAAACCTTGGCATACCTTGGGAAGATGTGAAGAAATGGGTACTGAATCGCGATGATAGAACGCGTTGAATTCAACCCTAAGGCTCGACAGGAAGTAGCCGATTCTTTCGACTGGTACGATTCTCGCGAATTAGGCCTAGGGAATGAGTTCTTGGGTGCTTTGGATGATTGCATCCGGCTGATACGGCTTCATCCCGAAATGTCTCCTATCGCGTTCAAGAATTATCGGAAGACTTTGCTCACACGCTTTCCCTTCGCTGTATTTTATCGCGTTAGTTCAAGTCTTCTAACCATATACGCAGTGTTCCACTGCTCAAAAAGTCCTCTCCGACTCACGAAACGGCTAACTTAGCTCGAATAATTCGATGGCTCAGCAGTTTTGGTCGATATATTTCTGTAGAACGTTGCTCTGCTGATTCCCAAAGTCTTACAAATTTCCGATACATTGGTTTTACCGTCTTTGTAAAGGGATTCAGCTATCGACAACTTATTCTTGTCCATTGTTTTAGGTCTACCATATGCACTGATATGCAAAATCAGTACATAAAAAGGGTGCAGGAATGATTCTGCCTGCCTTCCGCAATGCCCCTAGAAATCGCTCCCGAAGAGCATTTTGGCAATGGTTTGGTATGAGAAAAGGAAAGTGGAGCCTAGGGGATTCGAACCCCTGACCTCCTCAATGCCATTGAGGCGCTCTACCAACTGAGCTAAGACCCCTTTCCAAGCGGGGGCGGGATCCTCACAATAATGCGGCACTCTGGGCAAGCTTCTTTTTGCCATTGTGCAAACAAGCCACAAGAGCCCTGAGGTGGACCCCGTTCCCGAAGGACGTTTTAGTTTCGAGCGCCACGGTTAAACCGGGAGACTTCCCGCTGCACTTCCCGCAACTCCACGCGCTCCTTTAGCGAGGCCCTCTGATCTGCCTTGTCCTTGCCGGAGCCCACTGCGATTTCTACTTTGATCCGGTGCCCCTTCCAGTAGAGGCGCAGCGCCACCAAGGCGTGTCCCTTGATATGGGTGTAATCGAAAAGCTTGGCTATTTGTTGCCGGTGTAACAACAGACGACGGCGCGTTTTGGGCTCATGCTGTGTGTGGCTCGCATTCCCGTAGGGCCTGATTTCCAAGTCGAACAAGTAAACCTGCCCCTTCTCCACTCGGGCAAAAGCACCCAGCAAATTCGCATGGCCAGAACGGATGCTTTTGACCTCCGTTCCCTTTAATTCTAACCCCGCCTCGAAGCGCTCCAAAACGTGAAAGTCACGAAGCGCCTTCCGGTTTACTGAGATCTCCGAGTCCATAAAATTTGGCTCTGCCAGTCCTCCGCGACACAGCGATCGCAGGTCAGTTTCGGGACATCGAACCCCAGCTTCGCTGCTGTTTTAATAAAAGCAAAAAAGCCAGCGTAGGGACTCTGCGTTCAAGAGCCCCCGAGTTTTGGGCCTACCCGTTCCGTACTCGCGCCTTAGACGGCAACGACCAAAGGAGGCGCTGGGAAAGAGAGAGTGATTTTGCCCTCAATAACTTCCTGAAGGGCGATGTCGGCAAATCCCGTGCGAAAGCCAGCATCTACCATGGGACGGTCCCCAGCGGTTAGCTGCTTCACGCGCTTACTGATAACGTTGACCAACACCTGCTGGTTTGGGACTTTCTTGAGGGCTTCTTCGAGCAAATGGCTAGTCATAATATTAAACAAATTGATTCAATGAATGGACGCTGTGGTGAGGGAGACACCTGCAGACCGCGTGTTACCCATTCTTCGAAAAGGACATACCCCGTTCTTCAAAAGGAACCATCTCGCGGATTAGCCAAGGCGGTCGGTCACCTTAACCCACCGGGTGAGGTTGTCAAACAAGGACATACACTAGCCTTTTTATTGCAACGCCGCCAAAAGAGAGGCTTCCAAAGCGACATGCTCAGCATCTTGGAGCACGGGACTGGTCGGCGTCTCCTCGCAATCTGGCACGTTTACCCAAGAGCGGCAGCCCCCGTGTTTGGGTTCGTCTGGAAACGTCACAGGGACTTTCAAGGAAAATACCCGCACGAAAGCGAGGCTGATTCCGTGCTGCTCGTCATATTCGAACCGTTCCCGAATGACTTGCGGAGTCCAGAGATGAAACGGATCCAAGCGCGAGATTTGCTCCCAATCCACGAGGTCGCGAGTCCAGGCGACGCGCACTTGGTGGGTGAGGGTATGTTGTCCGGCGAGTAAGTGGGGGAGAGGAGTTTCCGGCGGAAGCTTGAGCTTGGCGACCTGTTCGTGGAATAGGGTGGGAAACAGGAGGAAGTCGGGATGTTGAAAGCGGAAGCCCTCACGCCCTTCTGCAATGCCGCCTTTCCGCAAAATAATGCTCTGACGGCCGCTTCCCAAAGCGTCGCAAATTAACGCCCACTCTTTGAATCCAATGCTCATGGAAGGAATCATACCGCTCTGAGCTAACGCTGTGCACGCAGGAAGCTCGCTAACTTAACCTTGTTCTGCGCTTTTCGTCGACCGCATCTCGCAGTTTACTACGGCATGGGCTTTCGCATCGATCCTCACGTGCACTCGTTTTACTCGGGAGACGGCGTGAGCAGTCCTGAGGCGTTGATTCAGGCGGCTAAACACGCAGGATTGGACGGGTTTGCGTTGACAGACCACAACACATCGAATGGATGCCAGTATCTGCGCGACATCGGGTTGATTCGGGAAGACGGCGAGCCCGTCGACGGCTTCCTCGTCTTGCCTGGAATCGAAGTGTCGACTGCCGAGGGGCACCTTTTGTGCCTCGGTGTGTGGCTTCCCGACGGTTTGAAAGGGGTTCCAGCCAAGGAGGTGATCGAGATGGTGCGAGCGCAAAATGGCGTTTCGATCCCAGCACATCCCTACGACCGAATGCGGGCGGGGATCAGGGAAGATGATTTGGATGCGTTGGACATCACTTGTCTCGAGGTTTTTAACTCAGCCACCGTATTGCAACGCCACAACGCCAGCGCTCTGGCGTACGCCCAAGGACGCGGTCTCGCGATGACCGCGGGCAGCGACGCGCATCATCATCTCTCTATCGGCCGCTCGTACACCACTTTCCCTGCGGAGCGCCTCAGTGTAAGAGCCATTTTGGACTCTATCACGGAGGGGACGGAACTACATTGCCAGCCTTTCAGCGCTCTGGAAGGGTTTCGCAAGACGTTCTACAACTGGTTCAGACTGCGTCGAAAACGGACTTATTTAGGTGCCGGCGTTGGAGGTGTTGAGGGCGTCGGGAGTGTCGCCGCTGGGGGTTGATCCGAGGCAGCTTCCCGAGCTTTGCGCAACTTCTCTTCTTCCCGCTGAATTTCTTCCTCATTTCGCTCGCATTCCACGGTTTGAGGGGAGCCTTTCAAAGGCAGGTTGCTCTTCACATCCTTGACTTCGATGACGTGTGGACGCCCGTCACGAACCCACCAAGGGACCTCGAAGCGGAACCCGTGTTTGCCGTCTCCAAAACCACGCTCCTTCAAGTCCTCGCGTTCAATATCTGCGGGGAGACGCAGGATGAACTGATCGTCGATGTACAGATCAACTTGCAGCACTTCTGGTTGTGCGGCCGGTTCCCAGAGCATGCCGATGACTTCCCGCGTGTCGGCTTTTTCCAAAACCCGTTCCACGGCAAGAGGAGCGGCCGGAGTGAGGCGGCCGGAAAAAAGTAGCAAACCGAAGGCGATGGCGTGAAAGGTAAGCAGTCGATTGGCGAAAATTTGGCGCGCACTTTCTCCAAGAAATTTCCGCTGCTTGTTCCAGCGCGTAAACCAATCGTAACCACTCAAAAGTGCGGCGTGGTAGAGCCCGTAGAGCATGTAATGCAGAGTGAGGCCGTGCCAGACCCCCATGATGCCGAAGGTCAAAAAGAGGCCGCAATACGAAGCCGTGTGTTTGCCACTGAACCATTTACCTTTGGAAGCAGCCAACAAAAACCGCATGTAAATGTGGTCTCGAAACCAGAACGAGAGCGAAATGTGCCAGCGATTCCAAAAGTCTCGGATGTTCTTGGACAAAAATGGGCGGTCGAAGTTTTCTGGAAGACGGACTCCGAAGAAACGGCCTAATGCGACAGCGAAAGCGCTGTACCCAGCGAAGTCGAAGAAAAGGTAAAAGGTGTAGGCGTACATGTACATCCACAGGGTTGTGAAGCTGCGTCCCTTGCCCAAGGCTTCCAGCCAGTAGGTGTTGATGAGGGCGGCAATGATGAATTTGTACAGAAAACCGCGAGCCAGCCTTCTGGCAACGAAATCGAGGTCATCGAGAAACTCCGCGCGGGAACGGGTTTTGTCCCAGTCCTTGATGAAGCGTCGGTAGCGATCTACGGGACCGGAAGAAAGAGCTGGGACGAACAGCAAATAGGCGACGTAATGCTGGAGGGAGAGGTTTTTGACCAGACCGTCTTGAATAGAAAAAAGGACGTCGAGTGCTCGGAAGGTGACGTAAGAAATGCCGAGGAAACCAAAGGCGGTATGGGGTAAGAAAGTCGGAAGGAGCTTGGCCGCAGCAAGCGGTACGATCGCAAGGCTAAGGGTTGAATAGAAAACGAAACGGGAGCGAAACTGGAGTAGCCAATGGGCGAGGAGGGCTTGGAACGCAGTATAGACGCCGATGATATACAGTTCGCGCACTTCAAACTCTGGGCGTAAATGCACCGGAGCGCTGGTTTGAAGTACCAAGAGGATGGACATCGCCACCAAGCTTGTTGTCCCGTTGAGCCGTCCGAAGAACGCGAGTACTCCAAAGGGAAGCAGGATGTACAGCAGCAAGCCGAAGTACTCGAAGTCAGAGAAGGGGACCATTTTGGGGAGAAAGAACGTATCAGGCGAGCATTGCAGCTAGCGCTCGGCGGTCTGCCTTGCCGTTGGGGGTCATGGGGAAGGCGCCGAGAAAAAGGAATTTGCGAGGAACCATATAAGTCGGAATACGTTCGCCAAGCATCGCTTTAAGCCGCGCGCTTTTTTCGAAGTCACTGCCGTCCATCGGAGCGGAAAGGACGACGAAGGCGGCGAGGGAATCCACTTTGCCCCCTTTTTCCACGGGAAGCACCACGGCATCGGCGACCTCGGGGAGTTCGCGCAAGTTAGCCTCCATGTCGCCCAATTCGATCCGATAGCCGTGCAGCTTGATTTGTCCGTCCATCCGGCCTTCGAAGAAAACCAATCCATCGCGACAGCGGCCCCAGTCCCCAGTGCGGTAAGCGGGTTGTCCTTCGAATTGAGTGAAGGCTTTCGCAGTCAGCTCAGGCCGGTTGAGGTAACCAGGGCTGACGTTAGGGCCTGCGATGAGCAACTCGCCGCGCTCGGAATCGGCGACGGGAACTCCGGCGTCGTCCACGGCGAGAACCCGGGTGCCGGGCATCTGGTAGCCGACAGGCAACGGGGAGAAGCGC
>Ga0209597_1000889_pt1 | contig 19603 bp, 45 predicted proteins | sample M_140625_MF_Meta_FD_187316 | JGI IMG/M metagenome (GOLD analysis project Ga0209597, IMG submission 187316) | Freshwater microbial communities from Lake Montjoie, Canada to study carbon cycling - M_140625_MF_MetaG (SPAdes) (version 2) | ecosystem: Environmental > Aquatic > Freshwater > Lake... | reverse complement strand
GTCAATCCAGAAGCTATATACACCGGGAAACTCAAGTGCCTTTGTTTCATTCCGTAGCTGCTTCATGGCTTCTTCGGCTTCGTAGAGGGACGTAAAGATACCTCTCAAATACGTTCCTTCGTGAAGCTCACTCTCCATCAAAACATAAACATAATCCTGCATAATCAACCGTTAAACCATTCTGCCTCGGCGGCTTCAACAGCAGCATCGGAGCGTGCATCAGACCTTCCAGACTGATATGCATCCTCCCAAATCTTACGAACAAGAGCCTGTAGACGCTCCATATGATTTTCTGAAATCTCCGGACAATCATACGGATCATACTCAGGAGAACTCAAATACCAACTCTGAATAGCAGCAGACGCTTCATCAGAAGAGGAAATAACAGGAACAGAAACCGTCTTTGTCTTTCTCTTTGCCATATCTTCATTATAACAAAAGAAAGCCGGGATAAACTTATTATCAAATCTCATGCAGCCAGCTCTAAACTCTTTAAAACATCGCCGTTAACAAGATAAAGCTGTTCCTCTATCAACACAATCCAATACGTTATAACGCCGCTCTTATAGGTCCAAATGGGTTCCTTACTCAAACCCTTACCATGTGCCGTAATAATATCATCCCAGGTTGCTTCACGAATAATCATGGCAACACGATCATAATACTTCATTAATGTTCCAGGCTTCATACTGAATAAAACCAAAATCTTCATATGTTTCATACATATTATCACCAATCAAAACGTGAACATGTCCAGCAGCAACGTTCTTTTTAACAAGCAAACTAATCGTTCCAGCAGGTATTATTTCCACATGAGTATTTCTCAGATTTCTCATATGAACATCCTTAATAGTTTTAACTAAATCTCCCGGCTTCATTTTATAACGTGCTCCAAATCCCATTGGGACCACTTATATAGTTTTTCCCCGATAAGAGTTGTTATAATAAGCTTGTCAATATCAACAATCAAAGCTGGCGAACTCTTGAGGTTTGAATGAAAATCATTGTTAATGAAATCGTCAGAAACAAATATCAAATCTCCAACTTTAAAATCTGTTTTAGACATATTCATCTGGATCTATCCAATCAGAGTAGATATTAATATACGTTGACTTTACCCAACCAACCTGTTCCTTGTAGAGAACCTTTGTCCAATATTCATGGTCGCCGGGTTCATCACGCTTATCAATGATAAGAAAAGGTATATTGGCTTCAATCCTGCCTAACTCGTTATAAAAGAAACTGCTGGCATCTTCATAAGAGAAACTGCTGGGTTCTTCCCAGAGAGGAATAGATCCCTTTCCGGTATATTTATACAACTGTCCTATACGATTAGCCGCCATTTTCCGTTATAACCTTATAATCAGCATTTAGAACGTTAACCCAACCAAGCTTGTCGTTATACAAGACCTTAAACCATGAACGAAACATTTCAGCCTTTTCTATGGGCAAAAAGATATGTTCTGGAGGCATCTCGCCAACAACACGATTACGTCCGTATGGATGATCCCAAATAAGCAAAGGATGCGTAGCTGAATACAAAGCACCAATAGAAATATTTTCTTCACTCATCTTCGTCACGACTGCTCTCCAATACTGACCGCACTCTCGGGGCAATAACGATAGTTAATCTTAAAGCAAGCATCAATATAACGGGGTTCGTTATCCTGTTCAATCAACTCTTTGGTATCCCAGTTAATCTCTGAAATAATATAATCATCGGTTTCTTCAACGTAGCCGATTACACGAACACCGTAGTTGCTACCATCAGCGGCAGGTAGTTCCTTGAATAGAAGACTATGACGCTGCTTGAGAAAATCTGTATTAGGCATTGCGACATGTCTTATAAAGGGAGTTAATAAGCTCGGCGGCGGTAACATTATGTTCTTCTGCAAGTTTGATAGCTTCTTCTCTATCTGGAATAGACAATAGAACAAGCGGATTGCGAAGGGCATATAGAACCTTGCGGATTGCCTTTTCTTTATCGTTCATATAACCATCATAGCACAATGAAGGGCGGGTTTAAACTGATATTTCTGACAAAACATCTGGTTCAATGACAACAACCTGTTCTCCAATCAGAATACGAACATGACGATTATCATAATCATTGCCAAGCATTAATCCAATATGAGTTTGGTCAACCCAAAAGTCTGGATAATCTGCGTGTCCAAAAGCTTGTCCATTAGTCCAGCCTAAACATTTTTCATAACCAGCCGATAACTTTACCAACGTTCCAGGTTTAAACATTGCAATCTCCAATAGGTTCAATAGCTGTAATGGGAACAAGAAACAACTGATCATCAAAAAGACAAATAGCCTTTTTCCTATCATCAGGAGATATCTTAACAAAAAGACCGATTGTGTTTCTCAATATCCACTTTACTTCGGTGTATACAGTTCCGAAACGGATAACGTTTAGTCCTTCGCTGGGAGGGTGCGAGGGCTGGAAGCTAATAAGATTTCCCGGCTTAAGCATTGTTCAACGCTCATAAACCTTCTCAAAGAGATTAATCTTACAAGCCGGAACATTCTTCCAGGGACCGCTTTGCTGACACGACAATGCGTTATACGGTGCCGCTTGAAGTTGACGACCCGTTAGCCGTCCCATCAAATAGGAAAGGATATATAGCTCCTGGGAACCTTGTAGACGATAAATGTTCATATGATTATAATATCATGGGGCGGCACAAATATAAACTTATTTTTTATTCATCATGGAAAAAGTTATACAGAAAGCATACTTATGTATAAGTGATATGACAAAGCATCATAGAGCATATAAATACAGAATATACCCAACTAAAACTCAAGAAGTTATGTTGGCAAAAATGTTTGGTTGCTCTCGCTTTGTCTGGAACCATTACCTTAATAAAAATCAACAACACTACCTTACAAATAAAGAAAAGCAAGAGCAAAATAGAATGAAAGGTTATCTTTCCTATTTTGATAATGCAAAAAATCTTACTGATCTTAAAAAAGAAGAAGATAAAAAGTTCTTATCAGAAGCCTATAGCCAATCTTTACAAGCAACATTAAAACATTTAGATAGCTCTTATAAGAGATTTTTCAATAAATCTTCTGGATTTCCAAGTTATAAGAAGAAAAATGGTAAACAATCGTTTACCATCCCACAAAATGTCAAGATATCTGGTAAAAAGATTAAAATGCCAAAGTTCGATGGTGGTATAAAAATCGTCATTGATAGAGAAATGACAGGTAGGATAATAACAGCCGTTGTATCTAAAACTCCGAGTGGCAAGTATTTTGTGTCTCTATTGACAGAGGAAGATATACAAACTCTTCCAGAGAATAAAAAAGCAGTTGGTATTGATTTAGGTATAACTTCTTTTGCTTATTTATCAGATGGCAAAGAGATTAAAAATATAAAATCTCTTAGAAAGTCTGAGAAAAAACTTAAGATTGCTCAAAGGCATTTAAGTAGAAAAAAGAAAGGTAGCAAGAATAAAGAAAAAGCGAGACTAAAAGTAGCTCGTCTGCATGAAAAGATTTCCAATAGAAGAACAGATTTTTTACATAAGACTTCAAAAAAGATTGTTGATGAAAACCAAATCATCTGTCTTGAAAACTTAAGTGTAAAAAATATGATGAAAAATCATAAGTTAGCTAAAGCTATTGGAGATTGCAGTTGGAGCACTTTTGTTAATCAAATAGAATATAAAGCTAAATGGTATGGAAGAACCGTTGTATCTATAGATCGTTTTTTTCCTTCTTCCAAGGTATGTTCTGAGTGCGGATATAAGAATGATAGATTAACTCTTAAAGACCGAGAATGGACTTGTTCTGGCTGTGGAGTTATTCATATTCGTGATTGGAATGCCGCTAAAAATATATTAAAACAGGGATTAAACTCCCTATCGTTGGGAACCAGCGATTACAGATGTGGAGAGGAGATAAGTCCTTCGCAAGAAGGCAAACACCTTGTTGAAACATCTAACTCAAGCGATTGAGTAGTTCATCTTCTACCAAAATCTCTGCATACGTATCGCAAACATTCAAAATAAAAATAGGTTTGTCTGGATTGCAATAGCCAACATATTTGCCCCCTCGTCCTTCTGATGCAGCAATAACATTTGCTTTATCTGCAAACAAAAGCAGATAATGCTTAAAATAAAAATATAGCTTACCTACTTCAAGTGGCATCATCGGTAATCTCCTTAATATTCAACCAACCCTGATAGATAATCCATCCCTTCTTGTCTCCTGCAAGAACTTGAATATACTGTTCTTTGACAGAGAGAACAAGAAGAGGTGTTTGGGGATTATAATAGTTTACAGGTTTACCAAATTCCTCACTCCAATAAACAGCAAGAGCGGCGGCTCTTGTGCTGCTTGTGGCGAAGGCGGCTCCTGCGGAGGCGGTTTCCTTATCTGGATAGAGCAAGAGGAAGTATTCAGAACAAGAATAGAGCTTACCTACTTCAAGCCGCTTCATTAACAATCTCCTTAATATTCAACCAATCCTCGTTAATGATCCAGCCAACTTTATCTCCTGCCAGAACTTGAATATACTTTTCTTTGACAGAGAGAACGAGAAGAGGGGCTAGGGGATTACAAAAGCTTACAGGCTTTCCAAGTTCCCTTGTCCAATAAGCGGCGGCGGTCGTGGCGGCGACCCCCAGCTCGTCGGGACCACCATCGCCGGCCGCTACCAGCTCGTCCGACTGCTGGGCGACGGCGTCGGCGGCGGTATCCTTATCAGGATAGAGCATAAGGAAGTGTACAGAACAAGAATAGAGTTTACCTACTTCAAGCATAAGTCAATAACCCACCAAATGACGATCATCCCGATATTCGGTCATTACACTCCACATCAATCGCAAGAGACTAACATCACAATGCATATAGCTATCATATATGCATATCCAACATGGACCGGGACTAATCACTCCCGCTCTCTCACGAAAGATTAAAAATCCAAATAGATTAAGCTTCATATCATTCACCGTCCTCAGAATGAATATCAAGTTGGTGCTGCAAAGCCTGAACCATTACCCTCATACGTTCACGATGATCCGCATTTGTCATATCAAAGAAAACAATGGCATTCTCGTCTGGATCCGATACACGAATACCTACAGAACGAACACCAATCTCCAACTCAATCCCACCATCCGACGTTTCAAGAATATAGATATCGCTGCTCATGGCTCATTCTCCTCAATCTTCATATCTCTACTATACCACGCTCCAGCAACAATATAAACTTATTTTTAAGCCGACGTTAAAGATGCGCCAAGCATCAAAATAAAACGATCTCCAAATAAACACTTATATCGCTTAACATCAGGCTGAAATATATTAATCTGCGTTTCCAGATACATCACAATATCGCCTCGCTCAATACGGACCTCTTCTCCTAAACGTCCATGTTCATTTAATACATAAGCATTGTGCCAATCCATAGATGAATGAAGCTTTAACAATGCACCAGCCTTAAACTCTTCTTCAAAAATCTGTTCTGCCTTCACCATTTCTCCAACCTCTTTCCAACAGGAAGCTGAAACAACTCAATATCATTAACGTAGCCATGAAGCGGAACCCGATCAACAAAATCAAGCTTGACTATCTTCTCTTCTACCAAAATCTTAATGTAAACCGGCTTCTCATGCTCTATTACCAATCCAATAGAACCTTTTGCTATCATAGCGTTTGGACCGTATAGATAAAGCATACCAAGCCGATAATCGTCTTTAAAACGTATCAGCGAGCCAGGAGGTAGACGATCACGCTTTACATTAAACATGGCTTTATGCCTTAATGCTTGCGGACAAAAGAAATTCTGGAGGCGTTATAAATATGCTCACCTACCAATACCCTATGATTATATTGTGATCCATATATCGGATCTGATGAAGGCTTTTCGTCCCTTGAAATAATCAAGCCAATCGGTTCTCGGAGCGAAAACTCCGGATCCAATACAACCAATGTTCCCGGTTCAAAGTATTCGGGTTCAAAGTTTGCCGCAATATATGCCCGCTTCTTCATCGCCGCTCCCTCTCTCCGCACTTACGGCAAACCCACCATTCATTGTGCCCGCCCAAATAAAACCAATCATGCTCGCACATATCATTTCCTTCTTTCTATATACAGTATACCAGAATAAAAAGATATTTCAACTCTTTATTCAAGCGGCACCATTTCAAACCAATTCTCATTAATGATCCAGCCCTTACGATCCCCCGCCAAAACTTCAACATATTTCTTATCGACAGAAAGAACAAGAAGAGGTGTTTGGGGATTACAATAGCTTACAGGCTTTCCAAGCTCCCTTGTCCAATAAGCGGCGACTGCGACGGCGGCGGCACGGGCGTCCTCGGCGCAGACGCCGTGATAGGCGGCGGCGGTATCCTTATCAGGATAGAACATAAGGAAGTATTCAGAACAAGAATATCGCTTACCTACTTCAATAGTCATTTCCTTATCTCTCTCTTTCTATATACAGTATACCAGAATAAAAAGATATTTCAACTCTTTATTCAACCGGCACCATTACACCAGGGGCTACTTCAACCAACTTGTCTTCAATCAAAATGATATCGGACAAAAGCGTATTTTCTTTACGGATCGTCTTAATATACATACCTACGTGATCATGCGATACATTAAACGACCACCACCTACGATCCCGCCAGGCACTACCGTTATGGAGAACGCCATTATATACATCACTTTGGTCGCTGCGAAGCTTAACAAGAGTTCCAGGCTTCATATTATCGGATCTCCTTAATCTCTAACCAATCCCGATAGATAATCCAACCTTTTTGTTCTCCTGCAAGAACTTGAATATACTCTTCCTTTACAGAGAGAACAAGAAGAGGAGTTTCTGGATTACAATAGCTTACAGGCTTACCAATTACCTCACTCCAATAAGCGGCGACGGTCGTGGCGGCAACCCGCACGACGCCGCCCTCGACGGCAGCGCCGAGATCGGCGGCGGCGGTATCCTTATCAGGATAGAGCATAAGGAAGTATTCAGAACAAGAATAGAGTTTACCTACTTCAAGCATATCAAATCACCGGATCATGGGGAACAGACGTGCTATCATATCCAATAATCTCATAATCATCGTAATGCCGCAACAAACTTCCCTTGCGGAAACGATAATGTCCTCGCTTAACGTCAAGAAAAGCGTTCTTACCCTTGTTCAACTCCGATGCCTTCACATATGCCAACGCAAGAGCTTCAGTAGAAAACGTAGCTACTCGCTCACGAGTATCCTCGGGATCAAAACTCCCGCCAATCTGGCGCTGAAAATAATCACGACGCATTCCCCAAAGCTCAAACATCGTTCCCTTACCTTTCTATATACAGTATATCAGAATAAAAAGATATTTCAACCGATTAAAGAAAAATAATGGCGGCTAAATATAAGGGAATATCAACTAAATCTCTTCCTTCAATACAGATAATCATCAACATATGACGATGCGTTATCCACATCATCAAGATATCGCCTGTAATCATCCAAGCAAATACGATCACAAAATAAATGCATATCATCTACTTCATCATCAAGATTTGCGTTAATACCATCGCCCTCAATCTCTTTATCACAAGACCTACAACGCATTCTATTCACTACCTTTCCAGCCGCTCAAAATCTTCCCTAAGACGCTTATGAAACGTATCCTCTCCATCATCACCACTAACCAACCAATCAATACGATGAACCATTACCTCCGCTCTTCGCAATAGCTTCACCGTTTCTCGAAAATGAGAAATAGTCTCCGCATCATATACAGGGCGATCATCATTATCTCGGATATATTCCTCAATCTGATCCGCAATACCGTGAATGTGATAATCGTTATAGTTAAACGCTCCACCAGACATAGCTACACCTCTTCCTTAAAATTTTAAACCACTTATAGAATAATCTAAAGGGACAAATCTATATATTTTATCCCTGGTTCAACGCTCCTCACACCATGCAGAATAACGACCAGCCACAACACCGTGGTTCCAAGTTCCACCCCGCTCTACGCACGACGCTCGATCATATTCCAACGCAAAGTTAAGAATAAGCATTAGCACAGCGATTGCACCAACACAGATAATAGCAACCTGATTACGCCACCAAAAACTACGAACCATATTCCTGATATTCATCATATTCACAATATAACAAAAAATGCGGCTTATTTAAACCGCATTTTATATCACTTCAAGTTATCAAAAACAAAGATAGAATATTAATTTTAGGATTGGTTTTCTCTTTGTTTCATTAATAAGCGAGACAACGCTTCTCTTTGTTTTTTGTTAGCTAAAATAGCTTCTAGACGTTCTGCATCTTTGCCAAGTTGAAAAAGAAAAACTTTAAATTCTGTAGGCTTTTTTATTACATTGAGATATTCTAGTTTATCTTCTTTTTGTTTCTTTAAGAATTCAATTTCGTTTTTCTGAAAATTTTTCCATTTTTCCATCATTCTAGGAGGCAAAGAGGATGGCGGCTCTAAATCTATTTTTAAGGCAATTTTATTTTCTATATCAGATATGTCGTCTAATATGTCGTAATATCTTTTGATTTTCTTCCAACGTTCACCATCTGAGCCGCCTAGCAGAGCATTTGTCATGCTATTTTTCTCATCTGCTGTTGGTGCAACTTCATCCCAGAATGTTTGTGCATCCCAAGAAACTATATCATTTTCTCTAAGAATATCTCTTATAGATTCACGGATTAAGTTTCTAAGTTCACTTAGTTTTATTTTCATAGGTTGACTCAATATTGAATTATATCCTATAATTATGTCAAATAGTCAAGAAAGTTAAATATATGGCAAAAATACCTGATAAACCTTCTGCTAGAAGAACAAATAAGAAAATTAAAACAAGAACATTAACAAGTCAAAAAAAAGTTGGCTTTACAAGCGGCAAACCAATGCCAGAAGAACAAAAAACTTCGATAAGAAATAAACTTAAAAAAAATAAAGTACAAACACCAGCAATAGAAACACCAAATGCTGTTTTATTAGAAAATGGGGAATATCTATTGACAGAAACTGGTGAGTTTCTAGGTTGGGATTGAATAAACAAAAATAAAGGAATTATATGACAACGACAAAAAAAATAAGTGAGTTAGTAGAATTAACGACAGCAGAAAATAGTGACGTTTTAGTAATAAATGACGTTTCTGCTGCTCAAACAAAAAAAATAGCCATTGCAAATTTATTTAACGGAACAACTTCAATAATAACCGGTTCATTCAAAGGCAATTTGGATGGTAATGCGGCGACGGCTACTACAGCTACATCAGCAACGAATGCAGATAATGCAACGAATGCTGTATCTGCTTCATTTGCTACATCAGCATCATATGCCGTAAATGCAGCGAGTGCAGATAATGCAACGAATGCTGTTAATGCAACAAATGCGGGTAGCGCCCTTACGGCTTCTTATGTGTTAAATGCAATATCTTCCAGTTATTCAAGCACATCATTGACTGCATCTTATGCTTCAAACGCAGATTTGTTAGATAACCTTGATTCAACAGCATTTGCAAAATTAGCTGCTTCAAATGTGTTCACAGCAAATCAAGTTGTTACAGGTTCTATCACAGCAACAGCCCAGCTTTCTGCTGCAAAGCTTGGTAGCAAAGTATTACTTGTAGTAGAAGGTGGAGCATATTCAACTATTCAAGCTGCAATCGATGCAGCAGCAGATAATGATATTATCTTGGTTGGACCAAAAGCATCTGGTGATTCTTGGGGTTCAATGGTTTTTTCACCAGGAAAACGTCTTGTAGTAGCATCTCTTGGATCAAAATGGTCTACACAAGTTAAAGTTGATTCAATAACATTCAATGTTAGCAGCGGTGGAAACATTCTATTTAATACAGTTTTTGTACGTGGATTATATATTAATTCATCATTTACAGCAGAGGCACCAGGAGTTAACTTCTATGGTATAGCTCCAGGTCGTTTGCGCTTGCAAGAATGTTTTATTTATAATAGTAATTCTGCAACCGGAACAGGCGTTTTGTCTAACAATTCTGGGACGGGTTCTTCTCTATATATTGACAATTGTATCGTTCAATCAGGTTGGTCTACAGGAATTGGACTAGATCAAAGATCAGGATATACTAATGTTCGTAACGATTCTGAAATTAGTCGCTACCAATACCCAATTCAATGTGCTGTCAGTGGCACAGTTGAAATAACCACATCTTTAATAGATGGAACTGGAGCCACTAATGAAGTTGTACGTATGACAGGCGGCTTCGTTAGTTGTGGGTATACAACAATTAAAAACACAACAGTAAGCGGATCTGGAGTTTTTCTCTCAGGATCAAGCGCAGCTTTTGGCATGGGAGATTCTACCTTTGCAATCGGAACCGGACCTGGTTATTGTGTAAACGGAAATGCTGGCACTTATTATCTATATGGTAACGTTACTTATAGCCACAGTTCCATGCTACCATATAACGTAAAAGTAAAGAATACCGTTACTACGATCCCAGTTTCACGGTCATTCGTAACGTCTGCATGATAAATTGATAATTAAAAATTGATAATTAAAAAACCCTCGTCAAAAGCGAGGGTTTTTTTGTTAAAAACAGATTAGAAGAAAAATACAACAAAAGCAAGGCTAGCCAATACAACAAATACAGTCAAAGGAAAAACAACTTCAAGTGCGAATTCACTAAGAATGTCTCCACCCTGATCTGGACGAAGATAACGTTGAATATCTTTATTGTTACTATTATTCATTGTATTTTGGTTTCAATTCAACGAATATCACTGTGCCTAATGTCGTGAACATAGCCTTCATCAGTAATGGCACTCACATAAACTCCAGTTGGAGTTTCACGAGGATCACCAATAAGGTATCCGTACATCCACTTCCCATTAACACGAGCTTCGATTTCATCACGATTGCCAAGACGCTTTGCATTACGCTTATTCATAATCCTTCTCTCCTTCAAGTTATAGAATAACAGATGAAAAAATAATATCAACCGTAAAAAGAAAAAGCAGCTAAAATTTAGCTGCTTTTGTTAGGATGTTACACTTAGATCAATTGACAAAATGTACTGCGGCGGGAGATGTCTTCTTCTTGGTATCCAATACAACGAATACACGAGAAGAACGGAAGTAACGATTTAGAGGGGATTCATTTACAATCTTAACTAAACGTGAGTGTAGAGACTTTTCTATCATATCTTTATTACGAGCACGAACACTAATCTTTTCCATAACTAACGATCAATCCTTTTCAAAGAGCATATAAATAGTACTGACTATTATGTTTATATTCAGAGAATAAAAGAAACGCCAATACAAATAATTGCAGCGGCAATGATTAAGCTAATCATAATATGATTTTCAATATTCATTTTTTTCTCCTTTCATCCAAGCATTCTAAAAAGATTGCCAAAAATAATCAACAGTACAAACAAAAATGTAATGCTTGCTGGAATGCTGAAAATAGCAACGATTAGAAATGTCATCATGTTTATAAGATAACATATGTATGTACTATTTCAACTGTCTTCGAAAAGTACCTTCCAATCAGCTTTAAAATTTTCTTTTTCTTTAGAATATTCTTTAACAAGAGTTTTAGTTGCCAAATCTATAAGCTCCATCTTGGAAAGACGACCAGCAACAGCTTTTGCCAAAATTTCGATATTCTTCTTATTTGCTTTAATATCCATTTAAACATTATAACAGAACATAGTCTGAATATAAACTATTTTAATTGTTTTACTATTGTCAATGAACTTATACGAATCCAGCCAGTAATGTTTTCATATAATATCTGTATGAAATTGCACCAAACATTTCCAGTAAATAAAAATCCTTCATTGTAGGATAATTTACCTATGACATTGTTTCCATTTTGTTGTTCATAAATTGGAATCCCATCATAATAATAATTTATTGTAGGTTTAATGATATAGTATAATTTACCTGGGCTAAAGTGAAATAACTCATCTTTTTCCATTAAAATACCCACGTTCTACACAGAACCCGATATTTTCTAAAGTTTGTTTCATAGGAGCATCTCCACTACATTTTCCTGCATCATATGCGGCTTCAATTGCTGCTTCTATGATTTGAATATCAGAAAGTTTCCAATGATAATATTTTTCTTCACGTAAAAATGAAGTTAAGTTTTGAATAATTTTCTTTTTATATTCTTCAGGTGTCATTATATTTCTTTCAGGTTAGCGGCTTAAAATAAAAATCACCAGCACCAAATGAACGAGCTTGCATATAAATAATCTGATATCCAAACTTTTTTCCGATATCAATCAATTTGTACCCAAGAGAATCTTGTTCAGTAGGCTGGGTAGTAACAGAACCATTCTTTGCAGTACGCCATTCAATGAAAATATATTCTCCATCAAAACCAAAAGCCTCACCGGCACATTCAAATCCATGAGTACCAGTAAGGCTTTTATCTAGCGCATCACACAATTGTTCGGCATTGGTCATTGTCATATGATAGCATAAATTGATATCATTTTAACTTTTTATATGCTGCTATTTTTTCTTTTATCGTCTCTGAGTCTGTAAACCAAAGTTCAATTATTTTATATGTAGGATTAGATTCTTTCCATTCATTTAATGCTTGTTGAATTTTCTTTTTGCCGTCAGTTTCTTTTAACAATTCAGGACCAGCATACAAGATTGAATCATATGTACCATCAGTTTTTTGATACAAAATGAAAAAGCCGGTATTAACCGGCTTTTTCTTAACATTCATATTTGTCCTAATCATCTCTAATGTAGATAGATTTCTCCAAGCAATTATTCCGTTTATTTTGGATAAAATCCAAAGAAAAAGAGGAAGTTTTTAGGCTTCCTCTTTTTAAGTTGCGATCAGTCAATCTTACCCAAGAAATCTTCCCAGCTATAACTACTATTAGCATAAGACATAACACGAGGAGTAGTATACCACGTCTTAGGATCTAGACCGCTAAAGCTATACTGATTACTATACCAAATAGGGGTGCTCATACCATCGAAGGTATCCAATTCGACTGCACCGTGCTCTTCGTCTTCAAACCAACCACGCTTTGAATTAATCATCGCAGTAAGCCCGCCACTACCAAAAAACACAAGCCGATTATCTCCGATTTCCTTTTCAATCTTCGCAAGAACATTGTTACGGAAAAAGTCAAAAGGATTTTCCCAAGTAGAAAGCTTTGCCTTTAGGTGATCCGCAAAAAGCATCGTATCACTAGCATCAGAACGATTAGGCATCTCAACAATCGTACCGTTATGCATCATGTACAAGTCCATGCCATGCTCTTCCTCATTAAGAATCTGGAAAGGATGACAGGCATTTTCTCCAACCGGACCACGAGTGCGGTATCGAAGATGAATAGCGTGCGGGGTGCCAATAAGCATCTGATGAAGATCCCAAAACTCTTCAAAATTATACATGCCACGAAGAGATTGAACACGTCCCGTTTCACGATCATGCCACATCACGCCAACTCCATCCTCGTTGTTAGCGAAAGCAGTTTCAAGCCGAATCTTAAGAAGAGGGGAACCAGAGGGGTTGTTGACGATTAGACACATGATGCACTTCCTTTCTCTATGTACTTACAATAACATACAGAAGTAAGATGTAAACCTTATTATATTCTTTTTCAGCCGCCAATTATCTTTTCATTCAAATTAAGAAAAGTCGGAATATCTTGGAAACGTTCTCTCATCATCTTAACATTGTTTAAAGAAACATTATGAACATTACGCTTGGCAGCAATATCAACTGGCGTCTCAAGTCTAATAATTTCTAAATCAAAAGCATATGATAATGCAACTTGAACATATCCATAAAATTCAAATAATTGAGTATTAGTATTGTCAACAGCAATTAACTTATTGCCAACATTACATGCTGTAAGATACTTCCTGAAACACCAACGATGTGCTTCATTAAGATACTTTGAATTGAAATTATAGTTACCATTTTGATCAAGGAAATATTGGTCGGCACTACAAATAACCGCATTAGGATAATGCTTAGAAAGATATGTACTTTTACCAGCCCCTGGAAGCCCTCTCATCACAATTACATTTGTCATTTATACCATCCAGTAAACCTAATTCTTTGAATTAGATCAATAAAACTTATTAAGTGAATAATAAATTAGCCGGGATTTCCCCGGCTAATTTCAACCAACATTTCGATATGCAACTGGAGTGATTACGCCATTATTGCGACGAACAACTACAGGATATGCACTCGGAGTATAAGTGGTTACACTCTTCGTTTCAACCTTAATCTCAACCATGGGTTCAGCCTTCACAACAGGAGGAGCAAAAGAAAGAGGAGTCTTATACCAAGTATCAGGATCTAGCCCCCGAAAGCTATACTGATTGCTATACCAAACAGGAGTTTCAGTACCATCCAGAGTATCAATCTCTAGCGCACCTTCCTCGGGACACTCAAACCAACCAGTCTTGGCATTAACAATGCAACTAATTCCACCAGTTGCATAAAAAACCATTCGGTTATTGTTACCAATATTGCTTCCAAGCTTTTGTAGAACGGCTGGCTCAAAGAAATCCATAGGGTTCTCCCAAGTACCAAGCTTGGCTCGGAGACTACGAGCAAAGATCATGCTATCGCTCTCGGTAGGACTATCAGGAACCCCAGGAATCGTGCCATTGTGCATCATATATAGATCAAAGCCATGATCACGACGATTAAGCACTCGGAAAGGGTGACAAGAATCCTCATTCACCTTACCACGGGTACGAAGACGAAAATGGATAGAGTGCGGCTTGCCAATAAGCATCTGCTGGAAACGAAGGGCTTCATCAAGCGTAAAAAGACCACGCTCCGAATAAACCTCCCCATTTTCATGCCACATGAAACCAACACCATCCCGGTTGTTTCGGTATGCGGTACGGAGACGAATCTCAGGAAGTTCAACACCCTGCGGGTTGGAAATGATTAGACACATTGCTTGTTCCCTCTCTAGAGTTATAGAATATCATGTGGGGAATGTATGTCAACCTAATAAAGAATCTTTTTAAAAATGATGGCTGCAAAAAACAGCCATCTATACTCCTTCATGCTTAATAAACAGTATCATTAAAATAAAAACAATAAGTAATACTTTAAATTCAACCATTTTCAGGTTCTACATCTCTACTTAATAGTTTTTTTTCTTCACGAGCAGCATGGATTCTTTTAAACAATCCATCAATTGATTTATGTTCTTCCCCTCTTCCAGCTTTTCCAGATTCTTCTCGGACCTGACGAAGAAGATCTTTAATTTCTGCTGCCAATTGTTTTTGTTTTGCAGATTCTTCATGACCTTCTTTTATCAATGCAGTTGCGATACTTTCCTGAATCATTTCTTTTAGTTCTTTAATTGTAATTTTCATCTTAACCTCTTTTATTTAACTTAAATATATTTTACAAAAGAAAAACGCCGCCAAAGAAACTTAAGCAGCGTTTTAACTTGTAATATTTCTTATCTTCACTTGACGTTCATTGCAGCATCAAGTTCTTCTTGAGCACGATCAACTACTGCCTGTAGTTTTTCTCTATGTTTATTTACTTCGCTCATAGATACTCTTCTAACACTTGGACTTTCAGGGCTTTCAACAAGACCAAGCTTTATTGTTTTTTGCTTTGCGGCTCCTTCAGAACTAGCTGTGACATACCCAACAAATCTACCTGCATCAGCATAATAAAGTGCTCTTACTTCATAGATTTCGCCTTCGTCTTCTACAGCAGCTCTGCTTTTTGCACGAGCTTCCATAACGCCGTCCGGAGCAATTTCTTCTACTTGTTCACGAATCATTTCTTTTAGTTCTTTAATTGTAATTTTCATATTAACCCCTTTTGAGTTAAATATAATACAAAAAGAAAAACACCGCTTTTGCAAAAGCGGTGTTTTCCCATTCTTACCTATCTTCAGCCTCGACCACGCCTTGATAGAAATCTAATATCCTCATGATGTCGCTCTAGATCTCCAATACCATCCCGACGATTCTCAGCGGCTCTACGAGCCTCCCTACGGGCATCCTTGCCCTTGCCATGCTTCTTGCTATCCTGGGAGACATCCATCCAATCATCATCGAAACTACGAAACTTCTTCATTGGGAACTCCTATACAAGTAAGATATCAGATGTAAGAACTATTTCAACCGATTTCAGTAACCGTCTTCCGAATCAAATCCATAAGTTTCCTCGTCAGAAGGGTGCTCATCATCATAGAAATCTGAATCATCATCAATGATGTGCATCGAATCCGCATCGTAATCAAACAGCAGTTCTTCGTTCATTTGTTTTCTCCTTCAACTCTTATAAGATATCATATCAGAAAAGATTTTTAACTCTTTATTGTTGTTTTTTTATTGTCGGATAATCTCTTAAAGGAATCATGTTTAAAGTAAACCAATCATAATTGATGGCAACCAATGTAGAATCAATCAAACAAACAGCATATTTCACATTTCCTGGAATAACCCATTTAGGCTCACCATAAGCAGTTTTAATATACATTACTATGGTCACATAAGGATAACATCTAACATGACGTTCTTCCTGCGTTGTATCGTCAGAATTTATGTTAAAAACAGGGAAAATAATAGAGTCATTATTATTATTTTCCATATGCCATAAAGAACCTGAAATTAATTCTATGTCTTTTTTTTGAAATAAATTAAACATAGATTAATATTTTTTAATGGCAGTAACTTCTACTCCTAATGATTTAAATAGATCCACAAGATCAGAAAACAAATCTGAACTATTTCCTGAAGGTGACAATTGAATAGTAGAAACAAATCCAGAAACGATAGGATTTGCATCTAAAAGAATGGTACCTTCGTTAGCATCTAACGTAATTTGAATTGTTGGGTTTTCCATATCAACTAATTGCCGCCAATAGATCACGAACAGCAAGTTCCAAATTCTTCGGCAACTCTTCCTTCTTCTTCATAGCAGAAAGCTGCTTATTCGTAAGCGTAAAATATGTATTGTCCTTGGATTCCTTCTTAAAGGAATTTTTATTGGAATATGGATTAGGACGGCTAATCATAGGTAGACCGTCCCGAGTAGAAGTATAATAATTCGTCAAAGACTTGTTCCAACAACGAGTGCAAGTCTTTGGAATTTCAGAGTAATCGACCTTGTTGTAATAGGTCAAAACAAACTCGATTCCACACGTACTACAATTTCGACTAATCGTTTCCTTCATATATACATCATATCACATAGTATGAAGTTTTAAACCTTTATTTTTAAGAAGAATATAGTTTCTTGAAATCGTAAAGAGTAATCATTCCTGGAACTCTGTTATTTCGATTTAATGCATAACCCATTTTCTCTGTACGATGTTTCTTATCTATCTTTACAGGTTTCTTTCCTTCTTCAGTTCTTTCTTTGTTTATAAAATCATCAAGATCATCTTTGGAAATAAAATCATAGGAATTTGTATAAAATGTCTTACCATCTCTCATGGTAAGAATATAAAACTGACTGTAAGTGTTTTCAAAATAAAGTTCCATTGTTTTAACTGCATCACCAATAGCTCCCTTAAGTCTCAATTCTTTGGATTTGCTCTTGTCATAATCAAACTGAACACCAAGTGTTTTTGTCAAATCTAAAACATAAGAATGATATTCAGATTTAACTGCTGTGCTACCTGCACCTTCATCTCCAGAGATTCTCTTTTCATTAGGAGAATATGTAACAACAACGTGAGGATTTTGATTGTCATCAAATAATGTAATCATTGTTTTATCTGGATCCATAGACATTACTCCAGTAGAACCACAATTGCTCATTTTTTTACCTACAAGCTCACATTTCGGACCTACATCTATCCAGCGCCAACCATTTGAATAAGCTTTTACAGGTTCCTGTTCCTCAAAAACTCTCTTCTCATCGTATTTCTTCTTTGCATCATCAAAAGATAAATCCTTATATGGTTTTAAATCTTTTATTTTGCCGCTTTCAATGTCTTTAATGAAAACCGAATATAAAGCTATCTCTTCTCGCTCAAACATATTTTCGATTTCTGCTTTGTAAACTCTACGTTCATCTTCAAGAGAAACCTCTTCTTCTGGAACAACTTGTAATTCTAATTCTTTTCTGACTTTATTAAGTTCTTCTACAGATTTAAATGAGGCTTCATAAAGATCTACTAAGTCAACTAGATTTAATCCTCTAGAAAATCTTCTATTAGCTGCTCTCCACCAATCTTGAGCAACTTCCCCAGCTCTATTTGTAGCTTTATAAATGTTATAATCTTTAATCCATTTAGCAATAAGTGGAGCCTTGTTACCAAAACGTTTATATAAAATAGAAGACAACACTTCAGGAAAACCTAAATTTATTATTCCCTGTTTAGACTCCTGAAGCATCTCACCAATAAGGAGTTGAATGAACTCGGTTAAAACTTCTTTGTTGTTTTTCTTTTTCATGTTACTTAAATATTTTCTACTCGATCTAAAAATATCTCGCTGACTTCTATAACGCAATCTTCAAATAAAACTTTATATGTGGTGAAATAGGGAACCCTTGTATTAACTTGAATTATTAAACCAATTTGATTACTATCATCATCACCAATAAAATCCTTAACAAATATTAAATCACCAACAGAGTATTTCATCGGTACCTAAAAATAAATAGCAATAAAAAAGAAAAAGGGGGCAGCTATTTCTAGCCACCCCCAAACCTCAACTTGCAAAATGAAGGATTCGAACCTCCGAAGCCCGAAGGCGTTTGATTTACAGTCAAATCCCGTTGTCCACTTGGGTAATTTTGCGTTATTTAATTTTGAAATGGGACCGACAGGATTCGAACCTGTGATGGATGTTATTCGTCGGGTTAAAAGCCCGCTGCGTTCGGCCACTACGCTAACGATCCCATGTTTTAAACATATCACATATGTCTTATTTTTTAACTTAATATTGAGGTAATTTTTTTAAAATTTCAATTATTTTGTTTTCTGAGAACAGAAGAATATTTAAACTTGAGGAAAATGAAAATTACGTTAAAAGAACTTAAACAATTAATTTCGGAACAAATCAAAGTAGTGTTATATGAACAAACAGGTACACCATTACCTGTTAATTCTTCCGGAGCTGTTGGATTAGAAATCACAACTGGTGGAACTCCAATTCAGTGGAATCCACCAGCAGTAACTGATGTTCGTGGTAGAATGTATCAACTCACATTAGCTCATTCTGGAATTAATGGTGCTAATTTTAATCAAGTTTTAGTCGCAATAAGACCTTATATTGTTAATGCTTGCAATAATTCATTTAACGGCACGGATCTCAGCAGAATTACAAGTATTTCCTCTGGTACTAATGGAACTATTGTAATTCGTTTTCCTTGGGCTGATGCTCAATACGCCAATAGAGCGCAAAAAATCAGAGAAGCATTACAAAAAGCACAAAGTGGGACATTATCAAGATTAGGTAGGATTTCTTTTAGAGAAATTACAGGAGATGTAAGTGGAACATCTTCTCTCACAACAGCATCTATTACACCTAATACTGCTTCAAAGATTACTAATATCAAAAAGTAATCTAAATTAAACCATCACCACGACTCTCTAGGAGACGAACCTTAACAGTCTTGAAATTAACCTTA
>Ga0209597_1000888_pt1 | contig 19625 bp, 19 predicted proteins | sample M_140625_MF_Meta_FD_187316 | JGI IMG/M metagenome (GOLD analysis project Ga0209597, IMG submission 187316) | Freshwater microbial communities from Lake Montjoie, Canada to study carbon cycling - M_140625_MF_MetaG (SPAdes) (version 2) | ecosystem: Environmental > Aquatic > Freshwater > Lake... | reverse complement strand
CCTATTTCATCCTATTTTCCCTTATACCACCCTTACCAATTATCCACTAAACAGAACCACCCCCCAAAATCCACTAAATTTTCCCAATTTTTTTCAAATATTTCTAACTTTTTTCTAGCCCAAAAAATTGTTCCAAATATTTCTAACTCTAAAAAACGCTCCAAAAAATTGTTCCAAAAAAACGCTCCAAAAAATTGTTCCACCCCCTAAAACCAACCTATTTTTCCATTCCCGAAGGGGGTTGAATAATTTAATACAATGATGACGAAGTCATCCCCCGAAGGGGTTTGAATATAAAAATACAATAACCCATTTAATGGAAAGACGCGCAAAAACAAAATTTTCGAGAGATGTTCTCGAAAATTTTGTTTTTGTGCGTCTGGTATCAACTAACAGAACCACCCCCTTAAAACCATTCACGCACAAAATGGAAAAAAACGCACGGAAATATTTATTAAGTTTTAAAAAAATACTTAAAGAATATTTTCTCAGTTATAATATATAATGTCATTTGAACCTATAACACTAAAAACAAATATACAACCAATTAAAATATATATTGATGAATTATTAAAAATTGATTGTTTATTAGTTCCTTATGTTTTATCAAAAAAAAATGGAAATTTTCACGATTACACTTTCCGTGGATTTATAAATAATAAAGAAACAGATACTCATTTAATTACTATAAATCCAACAGAAAGAAAAATCATATATGATGATGTAAATATATATAATATAAAAACAGAAATAAAAAGGAATAAAACAAAATTTATAATGGATGATAAAATAATAGAATTATTAGAAGAAATACAAATTGAATGTAAAAATATATTAAGAAATAAAAAAACACTTAAAGAATTATCTATCTTAATATAATAGAATGAATAACAATTTAATAGAACTTTTCTTAAATAATAAATTATGTCAAATGTGTAATCAAGTTAAAGAAAAAGGTGAATTTAAAAATAAATCTACATGTAAAGATTGCCATGTAATTAAACGCAAAGAAACCAATAAAAAATATTATCAACATAAGTCTATTGAATGTCCTCAAATGTATGGATTAAAAATAAAATAAAAACCTTTAAAAATATTTAAATAATTTAAGATTTGAAAAAAACTTAAATTACTTAAAGGGAAATTTATAATATAAGTTATATTATATGAGTAAAAATAATTTACAAAAACTTCGAAACCAACTTAATCAATTAGTAGAACAAAACAAAACCATCACTAAAAGCAAATACAGTGCGTTTAAACTACTAATCGCAACAGGTAGAACTAAGAAACTAACAGATCTGCTAAACTTCCTTACAAATTCAACAGAAAAAATTAATTTATCAAATTTTAAAAAGAATGTCAAAGAAACAAACAATTTAAATATATTGAAAAAAGAAGAAATAAAACAAATCACAAAAAGACTAAATAGTAAAAATATTCAAAATTATTCAGTTAATCTACATTATGACCAAATAAACAAACTAATGAAAAAAAATCCAAATTCTTATATCGTTCACGCAGTTCAATTTTTTAATAAGAAAAATAAAGAGATTTTTAAATTTCCATATGATACAAAGATTTTTAAATTTACAAAGAATGAAACAAGAACTCAAAGATATGGGAAAATAAAACAAACTATGGAAATTACAACAAATCAGGCAGATTATCAATGGATTTGTAAATTATGGTGTGATCCATATTACGATGAATATACACAAGGTAATTATTGTATTTTAACATCAACTGCATATAATAAAGTTGATGTAGTTAATAAAACAAATTTTAACCAGATATATAAACTTAATGAAAGTCAAACATGTGTTTATGATGGATTTCTCCAATTTTTTAATGATGGAACTACTCATAAAAAAGCCATCTATAATAAACTAATTAAAAATAAAAAAATTTATGCAAAAGCATATACCAATGAAACACTTTCTGAAATATGTGAATTTACTAATTCGTCTCTAATTATTAAAGATTTGATTACACAAAAAGATATAAAAATTAATGAAAAATCAACTAATAAATATAATTTAATCTTTCTTAATACTAAATACGACCATTTAGACTTATTGACTCATACTTATACAGAACCAATAGAAGTAGATAATAAAGAAGAATATGAAAAAATAAAAACTACATCTGATTTTTATATTGAATCATTTGGTAAATTAATAACATTAGAAGGAACTTTCAAAGTAAAAGATTCTGATTTTAATATTGAATATAAAAAATGGAAGGAAGCAGTAAATTATAATGATTTATTAATAGATGTAAATAATGAAGAGATGAAAATGATTGATAAATATGATTATTCTACTCATTGCTTTTTTAATAAAATGGAAGTTAAAAATGATTTATATGATGAATTAGACCAAATGAAATCATATTATAATTATTCAAATATTGAAACTAATCCTAATTATCATGGAGTTCCTAGTGGTTCATTTATTAATATTAAAATTACTAATAATTGTGATATTGAAACTTTTGAAGAACAACTAAAAAATAAAATTGTTGGATTTTATGAAGTAATTATAGAGGATATTTTAAATCACGTCAATGTTTTTGAAAAGTTAGGAATTTTTAAAAATAATACCTACTGTTTTACATCAGTTCAAATCAACAGTTTTAAAAAGTTTTTGAAATTTAAATTTTTAAACGTATCTATTAGTCCTTCATGTCATATTCCATTTAATGAAGGTATGACTAAAAAAATAGGAGTTTCAGATACATGTAAGGGATTACCTTATTATTCTAAAGCTTACGGACTTATGCAGGCAAGTTCTGAATATTGTCAAACAACTATTAAGCCTTTAGTTTGTGATTTAAAATTCCATCAAATTATTAATAATGATGAGATTAATATGTATGAACATAACGGGATTATTAAAATTAATAAGAAAAATGAAAAAATTACAACTTGTCAACACGTAGCGAGTTATATTCATAGTTATTGTAAAACTTTGATTTTCGAACAATTATTAAAACTTAATATTAATGATGTATTCGGGGTTAAAATTGATTCTATTGTATTAAAGAAAAACTCAGAAATAAAAGAAATTTTACCTGCATTTTATAAAGATTTTAAAGACTGTAAAATTGAGACAATGTTAAAAATACGTATTATTTATGATTTTACAACTGACAAAGATAAAATTATAGATGATAATGGATATTATAGAACTTTATATAGAGATGATGATACACCATTAGATTTTAAACCAACATTTTTACCAGATAATAAAATGATTACATCTACTACTTTATTTTTATCTGGTGCTGGAGGATGTGGAAAAAGTCAATCAGTTCTATCAAATTTAAAAAATGTTTGTATGGTTTCATCTAGTTGGAATCTAACACAAAACAAAAAAGAAGAATTTGGGATTAAACCATTATCTATTAATAAACTACTAGGTAAAACAGGATTAAAAGCATCTGAAAAAGTAATTGTTAGAGAAAAATTTATATTTTGTGATGAGTTGACGATGTGGGAAAAAGAAGACGTTATACAAGTTATAAATGATAATCAAAGAAAATTTATATTTCTAGCTGGTGATATAGATTATAATGGTAAATTTTACCAATGTAGTCTACAAAATAAAGTCATTAATCCTAGTAAAATAAAAAACTTACAATTCATTACATATACTAAAAATTACAGATTTGACGAACAATTAAACGAAATACTAATTAATTTTAGAAAATGCGAAACACAGAAACAACAAAACGAATATATTAAACTACATTTCAAAGATAATTTTAAAACTAAAGAACAGATTATTTGGGATGATAAAACATATGGTATTAGTGATATAAAAGATAATATTAAATTAGAAGAGTATTTCTATAAAAATGGAGCAAACGAAAAGTATTATATTAAAAATACTAATTACACAGCAGGACAATATAAAGGCGCTTCACTAGACGAAAAACCTAATCATTATAATTATGAATCAAAACTATTTAAAACTATTCATTCTTATCAAGGATTAACAATTGAACGAGGCGATAGAATAGTAATTAATAATAAATTAAATTTTGATAGAAATCTATGGTACACCGCATTATCAAGAGCTAGAAATTTACAGCAAATAATAATTTTAATCTAATCATCAATCAAACTAAAAAGTAGTTCATCGAGATTTTGATACGGATCCACTGGTTTAGGCGGTTCGTTCATTTTTTCAACTGGTTCAACTGGTAAATCTTCAGGTTTTTTAATTAATGGGTTTTCACCATTACTTAAATTATCCTCATTTTTATTAATTAAAGGCTGTTCGTTTTGTTGTCCTTCTGCTTCATTTTGTATAGGTGTAAAAGTTGAAGTTGGTGTAAAAGTTGGCTGAATTATTGGCGCTTGAATGACTGGAGGGGGTAATGGTTCAATATAATTATTAGTTCGTCTTAGTCGTTGTTCTTCTGAAACTTCATTTAAGTCGTGTTTTATCTTAGTGAATAAGATTGTCATTTCCCATACGCATCCATTAAGGTCTAGTATCTTTTGATTTTGTTCAGTTAATTTTAAATAGAACTGTTTGACACTTCCGCTTTTGATTATATTTTTTCGTGTAAAATCATTATTATTATAAATAAGAATTCCTCCATAATTTACAGATAATGGTACTTTACAAATAATATCATTGTTTGATTGAGATGTTGAAGCACTGTTACCACTATTTAATGAAGACCTTATTAAAACTGAATGAACTGACGCAAGATTTACAACACCATCAAAAAATGAACTACTTGTTATTTGTCTAGAAGCAGTAATCCCAAATAATTGTTGCGTATAGTCAGTAATAGAATAAACAAAATTAACAGCAGTGACAGGAGCTATTATTGTAATTAAAAATTTATTGAAAACGTCAGAATAAGATATAGTAAAATCACTTTGAAGTCCATTTAATGTACTCATTAAAGTATCTACGGTATAATTTCCAGATGGAATTGTAATATTTACAGCAACAGCACCAGGCGATTTAGTATAAGAAAGTACATTATTTTGTAAAGCTGTAGAAATATTATAAAAAGATAAAGGAATTTCACAACTAATGACTTCTATTTGAAGCCATTGATGATCTAATAAATCAATTGTAAAAGGTAAATTAACTATTAAATCAGCATTATTTGTGACTTGAGTACATTCTTTCGAACGAATATTAAAATATAATTGTTCTTCCATATATTATTAAATTACTTTAGATTTTATTTTTATTCTTTTTCCTCTTTTTTATCATTGTTTTCTGGCTGTTCTTCGGTCTGGATTTCAAAGTTTCCTAAACTTGATTTAATTGCGAATTTTTTATAACAATGTGAATTTACAAACAGTTTAAAAATTCTTTCCAAAACTAGAACAAATAATAAAACCATTTGAATTACAGAATCGTTTTCTACCATATATATAAATTTAGAAATTAATTTAAAAAACTCTAGAAAAAATTAATTTCTACTCTATATTATATATGAATACTCCGCAACCTATGAATATGCGAGACGGAACTGTAGTTTCCGAAAAAATGGAACCTGTTGTTCCCCCACTCGTGTGCCGTGACGTAAAGGCAACTAAAAGACGATTCAATGCTGTTAATGGAAATGCATTTAGTTCTGTTGGGTCAGAGATCCGTATCCCAGTAAGTGGGAATTTCGTCCTTGATAATAAAAATGTAAATTTAAACTGTAAACTTGTTGTGACTGGTGTAAATACTGCTACATTTGGCGCCGACTTTTCATGGGCTTCTCTATTTAGTCAAATCAGAGTAGAGGCTGGTAGTGGCTCATCTATTATTCTTGAACAATTGGATGACCCGGGTCTCTGGGCTTCATTTTTATATCAATATACATGGGATCAAGCCGATATTTCCATACAGAACGCTAAACAATTATCAGCTATTGCCCAACCAGCTACAGCTACAGGTATAATTGCTAAAAGAGGAAGTGTAATAACAACTACTACAGGAAACCTTACTCAAACTGTGAATATTGCTATTGATCTATCTCAATTTATGGGAATATTCTATGCTTCTTCTGGTATTCCTCTATATGATACCAATGGGCTTACTGTTGTATTTACTTTAAATGCTTTAGCATCGATGGGTGTTTCTGCAACTGCTGCAATTACAGCCGTTTCCATTAATGACCCTTATATTACATGCACTTGTCTTGAAGGTGGCGAAAAATATGAAAGAGCATTGAAAGAAATGAAAAGTAAAAATAGTGAAGTGAGTATAATGTTTAATACTTGTCGTAGATATATTCAAACAGTTGCTGCTGGTGGTGGAGCTACTTCATCATTATTGATTGGCGATAAAGCAAAAAGTGTTCTTGGATTTGTTGCAATGGCTAGAGATACCGCAAATATTACAACTGCTACTGCAATATCAAATTCGTCTAGTCAATTTCCATTATATAAAAATCATGTATATCAAATTGCCGGTGAAAATTTCCCAACTCAACCAATCACAGGATGCGAAGGAATTGACGAGGCTTATGATTTATATGCTCAACTAGCTAGGCGTGATGATTCTGCAGGATTATTATCTCGAGTTCAGGCATCGACATTAGTAGATGCTAATAATGTACCTGTTGCATATACTGATGCAGCGACTCAACTTGCTGCATTAGCTGATTCCGCTGCTTCACCATCACAAGTGCTTGCAGTTAATTTGGCAAAATGCGGACCAAATGAAATGTATTGGGGTAAGGGTAAAAACCTTTCAGGAAGTTCTTTGAATACATATTTGAATGTAGATTATACAACATTGAATGCACAAACCATTACTATTTTTAGCGTTTTCCAAATGAAAGTTCATATTGATGCTCAAGGGGGATTCACAACTGAGTTTTAGGGCAATATTAAATAAAAAGTATAAAAATTATTATCTAATTTATTATATATATAATGGAGCCAGACGATAACCAAAAAGAGATTAATAAACTTACCAAAGATATTTTAGATAAGCAGAAAAAGCTCGAAGAATTGATGGGTAAAAAATTAATTTATAAAAAAAATGGTACTGTTGATTATCGTTCTTTAAGAATGGATACAAGTAATCAAACTAAATTTAATGAAATGAATAAAGAAAAAAGAGAAAAACTAAAACTTGCTAAGATGGCAGAACTCGAAACTGCACTTGATAGACAAATACAAAAAACTCTTAATACTGTGATAGAACGAAAAAAAAAAGAAGTAGTTGAAAAAGAAGCACCATCAAGAGAACCAACACCCAACCGCATACGCCCAAATTCTTTTTAAATTATTATTTCTAATGTATATTAATAAAATACATTAAAAATATGGAAATTATAAAAAACCAAGAAATCAAGTTAAAGTTAATAAAACAAAGCATTGACGAACTAGATAAAGATTTATTATCTATCCCCGAGCCCTTGCCTAGGAAATCAATGGCGCTATATTTGGTAGGAGCACCAGGAAGCGGAAAAACTAGTTTATTATTATCATTACTTCTTTCAAAAACTGCATATCTTAAGAAATTTGATAAAGTCTATTTAATGTCTGGTTCTTTACAAACACTCCCTCCCGAATTAATAGCAAATTTACCACCAGAACAAGTTTATGACGAATATAATATTGATAGTATTTATGAAAAAGTAAAAGAAGAAAAAGACAGTGCATTAAATCCAAATGTATTATTTATTTTAGACGACGTCGTTAAAGACATTAGAGCAAAAACATTTAATAAACTCATTTTAAATAGACGTCATATAATCCAGAATGCAACCAATCCAAAAGTTAAAGCGGGTTGTTCTATATGGATTACATCACAAACGTATAATTTATTAGAATTACAGATAAGAAAAAATATGAACGCTATTATTTTATTCCCTACTGCTAATAGAAAAGAATTAGAATGTATTAAAAATGAGTTAATGATGGATTTAAACCCTAAACAACAAGATGAAATTTTAAAATATGCATGGTCTAAGCCGTACGGATTTTTATTCATACGTATGGATAAACCCAAAACAATGAAATATTATAGTAATTTTGATTTAATAAAAATATAGTCTAAAAAATATTATCTAGATTATAGTATATGTGTAAATTAAGCAATCTTTATGTTTTAGATTTATGGGATAATGACGGAGCTGGTGGCATTACGTTTAATGTAGCTAATTCACTACCTCAATTAATGAACCAACCATGTAAAATAGTAGTCAAACAACTTCAATCAGAATTAGTTGATGCAGGTGAGCTAGCTCCTGTTGTTATAGCAGCTAGTTCTATTGATACCTATATATATTTTAGAGTAGTTCATAATATTAACGTCCAATCAGGAACAAACCTATATGGTTTCAGTAATTCAAATATATTATGTTTTTTTGATACATATAAATCAAGACGAACATTTGCTGCTGATGCAACATTAACGAATAATGCCACAGGAACAACTGAAACAGATTGTACTCTTTTTGCCCCGAATGGATTACCCGCTATTTTGACACTACAAAGATGGGGTGCTACTAATGCAGCCGCATTATCTGATGCAAGACGTGACTCATCTAGATTATCATGGCTTGTTCGACTTGAGATTACGGTAAATCCCGACCAAGATTAAATAAAAGTATAATTTAAATTATATTATCTACTATATATATAATATGATTCAAAGAAGTAGAAAACCAGTAATTAAGACTGAAGTTGTTCTTGGTTCTAAATTAGTAAATGAGAACAACATCAACACTAAACCGAAAAAGAAAAAACCAATAAACGAATTTGTGGGTGGTTCCAAATTAGTTAATGAAAACAACATTGTAATCAATATGCCTGAACCAGTTAAAAAAAAACGAAAAAGAAAACCAACAATGCAAGCAAAACCAGAAGGAATATCTGATGAAGCTAAAAGAAATTTTCAAGAAACGGCGTCACAATATGCTAGGGGTGCATATCCACCAATTCCAGATAGTGTAGATGTAAGTAAAATAAAAACAACTGGTGCTTTAAATGCATTTACAAATTTATTGAGGACAACTATGGGTCAAACACCAATTCCAGTAGCACCAATTACTTCAACAACAGCGCCTGCAGTTCCAGTTAGACCAATTTTAACAGAAACATCAACTGTTGCCGCATCTATACCAGCAGTCGCCACAACTTCAGATTTATCACCACCAATTGCTTCAGGTGTTCCAACTTTATCACCACTAAAACCAATAAGTACTCCAACTATATCACCTCGAATTGCTATAGTAGAAGATGAAAATAAAATATATTTTGATACACTTTTTAATGATTTATTCAATATTATAGAATTAGAAGTAAGTGAAAAAAATACATCAGATATAAATGATAAAGTTTTAATTTTTTATAAAACCAATAAAGAGTTATTTAATAACATATCTGATGAAAAATTAATTAATTATATTAATTTATGGTTAAATAATTATCCTGAGTTGAAAGATGATGAAGATTTTTTTAACTATTTAAAATTATTATATCGAAGATTTAAAGAACAATCACTAGAAAAAATAACAAAAAAAGAATTAAAAACAATATCATTAAAAGAAACAACTAAAGAAACAAAATTATTAAAGAAAGATATAATAGAATTAAAAGATGAAAATAAAAATTTAGAAAAAGAAAAAACGCAAAAAAACGAAGAAAAGAAAAAAATAAATGAAAAAGTAATTGATGAAATAGAAGAAGTAATTGCAGATAAAACTGAAATTAAAACAGTTATATATAATGGAAAAGAATTATTAAAAAAAATTGCACAAGATTTTCTTAATCTTCCTAAAGGAGAAAAAGAATCTATTTTAGAAAAAATAAAAAAAATAGAAGCATTTTCTAATCTTTCACCACAAGAAAAAAATGAACAAATATTACAATCAAAAACTATGGAAACCACAATATCAGGTTCAAGTGGTGTTCAACAAAGTGTTATGTCATATCCAGAAATAGGAGCAGGTATTATAAAAGGAGATAATAGTTCACATTCAAGTCTATTACCATCTACTTCATCTCCGCAAAATACAGGAGGTGGGGATATACCTCCACCTAGTTATTTAGAATCATCTATACCTACATTATCAAAAGAAAAATTAATTGAATTTGTTAAAAAATATTGGGATGTATATGGTAATTTTACTAAAATCGCTATTAAAAACACAGGAAAAGGAGGACAAGTTAGAACCACCTATGAACCTTCTAAAGCTGAGTTATTAGAAAATGCGATTTTGTATTTTAATCAAACACTTAATAAAAAATATCAAAATTTAAAATCACCTGCACTATCTGGAAAACAAGATATAAAGTATGATGATTTAGTTAAAGAATTTATAACAGACTTTAAAATATTAGTACCAGACTATTTTTCAAAAGAAGGATATATAAAACCCGATACATCAATGTCTGAAGATAATAAAAATATTATAACTGAATTTTATAAGAAGTATTATCCAATACAAGATAAAAAACCATCAGTTGTAGATTTAAGAAAAAATATTCAAATTATAACTGGAAATACAAAATTTTATAATCAAAATCCTATAACCAAAAAAAAACCAAATCAAGATGAATTAATAAGTATATTTGAAGAAGAATATAAAAAATGGTTAGAAACACAAACAACCGAACCAGAAGTACAACCAGAAGCACAACCAGAACCAGAACCACAAGAAATACAATTTTTAACACCTGAAGAATATAAAAAAAATATTCTTTTATTGAATCCTGGTACTGATGAAAATAAAATTAATGCATATTTTGAAGGTTTTAAAAAATGGAATACATCAGATAATCCTGAAAAAGTAAATATTTTAGGTACTGAATCAACACAAGATAAATTAGGAATATTAATTAGATATATTAATGAGTATCAATATACAGCACCATCAACAACCGAACCATCAGAACCAAAACCAGATAATGAATTAACCAACGACGAGTTTTATAATAAATATTATCCAGAAGGAGTTTTTAATGGCGTTGATTCATTACCATTGAAAGAAGAGCTAGTAAAAAGAATTAATAAGGGTATGGGGGGAAATTCGGGTGTAACCGTCGCAAGTGGTATAAATGTGTTAGCTGAATTTTTCAAATTAGTTCATTTAGAAGTATTACCACAACGCGAACCAATTTGTAATGAAAGCGCAAACCGAGCTGGTTTAGAAGTTTGTTATCCATCATCCATTTATATTGATTATCTTAACCAATTAATAACAAATAATAAAATAATTGAACTAGATTTAATTTATAAAAAAGCTACATCAATTACACCATCTATAACTTTAGATAATGAAATTAAAATACAAGAAATAATATTATCATTATATAGACCAGATAAAGCTAATGATATTGATAATGATTTTTATGTATGGTTACGACAACAAACACCACCTAATCCACCAATCAAACCAACAACAGAACCAACAACAGAACCAACAATAGAACCAACAATAGAACCAACAATAGAACCAACACCAACACCAATAGTACCAGAAAATAAATTAAAAACCTTTTATACTGATTATTTTCCTAATGATGTATTTACGAAAAAATCAGAGAATGATCCATCAGTTGAAAAATTAAAAGAAATGATAATTTTAATTAAACCTGATTTTACTACTGAAAGCATAGATGATTTAGAATTATCAGAAATATTTAAAAGATTATATAAAGCTTCATTACCAACTTCAGAACCACTTTCAGATATATTAGTAAAATATTATAAATACTTAAATGAATTATCAACTAATTTAGAAGATGAAACATTAAAAGCAGAATATAAAATAGCAACAAAAGATAATTTTAATTATATTGGGCGTGATAATAACTATTTAATACAAAAAATTAAAGATTCAAACTATATACCAAATAAAACAGATAATAGAGACTTTTTTAGTTGGGTTGAAGGTTCTACAATTGATCCACAGATAAAAATTGATGAAACAAATTATAAAAATGAAATTGATAGTTTAAATATTATTACAGATGAAGAAAAAATTAAAAAATATTATGAAGGTTTGATGAGATGGAATTCAAAAACAGGAGCAATTGAAAGATTAAAACTAAAAACTACTACACAAGAAAAATTAGATTTATTAATTAAATATAAAGATAAATATCAATATATTGAATCAGTTGAATCACTAGCACCAATTATTATTAAATCAGTAGTAAATGATAATGAAGTTCAATTAGCATATAAAGTGACAAGTGAATCATATACAGAAGATAGACCAAGACGAATAGACCAATTAGTATATTTAAATAATTATAGTGATAGAAATATTTCAGTTTATCGAGATGGAACCACTATTTATTTCTGTTCTACTGGTTCTCGTGTAGAATTATCTGGACAAGCTGCAGAAGATTGGCTTGAATCTAATGTAGGTATTTTATTTGGTGTTAGTACTAGTACATTTTCTCCTAGATTTGATGAAGAGAAGCGGGTATTAGATGAAATTATGATGACAATACGACCATCCATAATTATATTCTGCGGACATAGTTTAGGGGCGACCCTGAGTAACGAACTTTTCTTTTATACATTTCAAAGATATCAAACACAACCATTTAGTATTGGTTTCAATGCTGGATCTATGTTGAGATGGGACTGGATTTATAAAAAAGTTAATGAAGAATTTTTGAAAAAGAGGATATTACAATTCCATGTTAATTATGATCCGCTTTCATCTACACAAAATTGGGGTCCTGGTACAATTGTTAATTTACCAGCTCATTATATTGAAGATTTTTCGGGAAGTCATAGTTTAAAGAATTTTAGTGATTTTGATTGGGCTCAATATAATAATTTTATTGAAGATGGTCTACTAGCAATTAATCCTACTACAGTTGATGTAGTTCCAGAACCTATAGTAGAACCTACAGTAGAACCTGATCCTTTTTTAGATACGGACAAACAACAAAAATTATTAGATTATTTTAATAAATTATATGAATTAGATAATGATGATAATTATGATACAACTGAAACATATAGACTAACTAAAGCATATTATAATAGAAATAGAGATTATTTCGATGAGTTGAGTAGGTTCGATATTAAAGAAAAATTGGCTTTTAAATATATTTATAATATTAATCATCCTATGATTCGTCAAGATAGAGCATATAAATATAAATTTTTTATGGTATTATTTGATAGACTTATGACTGATAGACGTTCAGCAGCACCAGAACCAATGCCAGTAGAACCAACGCCAATAGAACCAACGCTAATAGAACCAACGCCAATAGAACCAGTATTAGCATCAGAAGTAGTGTTTAATTCATCTAATGATAATTATGAATATGATAATAAACCAGAAGACCAAAAACCAATATTTAAACAAGATAAACCAGGAACAGTTTATGTTCCTTCTACTATGTAATTATTATTTTTTAAGTTTTCCAAATACTAAAGATAAATTAGGATTAATCACTTTTGTGACATACTCAGTTTTTATAAATTTTGTTTTTGGAACTATTCTAACACGGAATGAAGAATCAGTTTCTCTTACAAAAGATTTTGATTTCTCGTTGGGAAACATATGATGAGCTTCTTTCAATGCTTGGTCTCTTGTTTTATAATAAGGTTTATGAGCTATTACGCTATGGAGTATTAATTTCGATGACATTACATTGTTCTAGATTATTATTTATAAAATTTATATGTTTTTTACTTTTTTCATGTCGTGATTTATGACCAAATGAAAATTTTCCACCACAAATACAATTAAATAATTCATTTATTTTATCTATATTATTTTTATAATATTCTTTTTGTTGTTCTTTTATTTTTTCTTTATTTTTTTTATTATAGTTAGTCTTTTTTATCTTTATTTTTTCTTTATTTTGTATTCTATAATTTATATAATATTCCAAGTATTCGTTAGTAGTTTGATATGCTTTTTTATCATTTAAACTCGCTTGTAATTCCTTTCTATATTTCTCTTCTTCAATTAATAATTCAGTTTTACTATTACATGGAAATTCTTTTATTATCATTATTTTAAATGAATCCCAATTTCCATTATCACGAATCATTTGATATAATTTTAAATTGTGTTGTCTTTCATTTTCATTATTACAAGTTGATTTATGATTATATTTTCTTTTAATAAAATCTGTTGTAGAACCTACATAAACTAATTCTGGTTTATCAATATGTTCTATTTTATATATAACACTTTTTGAATAATCTATTGGAGTTTTTGGCATTTTATAATATATAATGATACTATTCTTTAGATATTATTTATTTTCTAACATTTCAAGTCTTTTAATTAAACTATCAATTATTATCTGTTGTTTTTCAACTTTTTCATTTAGTTCTTGTACTGCTCCAGTTAATAAAGGGGTAAATTTAGAATAATCTAGTTGCTGGAAATTATCTGGGTCATCTTTAACACCTGAAACAGCCATCGGCACAACATCTGAAACCTCATGAGCTAAAAACCCGTCAAAGTAGCAATCACAACAAGATTCGTCTTTAACATCAGCAATGAATCTATAATTTTTAGGTTTTAATTTTAGTAATCTTTCTAAAGGATTTTGAATAGGTATAATATCCTGCTTTAATCTGTAGTCAGACGAAGTGCTAAATTGAATAGTAGAACTTGTGAGCATACCTATACTACCGATTTGTGTTCCTGAGTTCGTAAATTTTTGATATTTATAAGCCGCTGTAAATCCGTCTTTTTGACATTGAAATGTAAAATCTGTATAAAAAAGTCTATTACCCCAATCTGTTCCCCATATATACCCAGAAATATTATTTATATTGAACGTGGTATCACCACCAGTATATGTTCTCAAGAAACCATATTTAGCAGATGCCGATAGAGCATTTGATGGATGCGCAAATGCTATATATTGTGATATCATATCTATTTCACCTATATCAGGATTGGCATATTCATTAGACATTTCTATTTTATTTAAATAAGTGTTTATATTATTTGCTTGAAAAGTATTTGAATTAGTCGTTCCTGCTATTATTGAATTAGTCGTTCCAACCGTTAAACTAGTACCAGTTATAGCCCATCCTGAAATTGAACCGCTTCCAACATTTAGAGATGTTCCTGCTATTAAACCCGCTGATGAAATACTTGCATTGGGTAATGTCAAGCTTTTACAAGTTAAATCACCACTTGCATTAAACTTCCATTGACTAGTAGTTGCAGTATATCCAAAATCACCAGTATTATGTAAACTTAAATATCCAGATGATGCACTCGTATCACCAACAGTGAAAAATTGCATTATATCACCTGATGTTGATGATGGATAAAATTTGATTCTATAAACTCCAACAGATTTTAACCAACTAAAATTTGATGTTGTTTTTATATCAATAATCGTACTTGTATATGGTTCTATTGTATTAGTTTTTAATGAACCTGTAGCATTTATTGTTGTAGCATTTATTGTTGTGCTTGTAATCGTCCCACTTCCTGTATTAACTGAACCGAATACGGCTGCGCCGTTAATGTCGATTGTCCATCTATACAAACTTGTTGAAGCAGCATATAATCCTAATGTCCCGCCAGTATTAAATCTCAATGCTGGTCCTAAGTGGAGGGGATCAGTATGAACCTCAAACGGTACTCCAGAATATCCGTCTATTTCAACGATTGAAAATCCCGATATGTCAAGCCATTTCCAAACAAAACTACTTTTAATAGCAGTTGTCGCCCAATCTGAAATCATTATTTTTTTAACAATATTATTTATTTCTATTTGAAAATTACCAGTTGATAACGGCTTAATAGCCATGTATTTAGATGTTGTTGATAATGTATCTGTTATATACGGAAATCCTGTATATGTTGCTTTTATATCTACTGAACCATTTGAGATATCAAAAAATCTATTATCTAATTGAATTATATTCGTCCCTAAAGTTCCACTAGTTGAAGATTTTAATAATTTACTTGTAATATTGCCCGATGGTTCAAAAAGAATTTTTGGATTTGGAGCAACACCATTATAATATAATTCTCCATTTGCATTAAAAAACCATCCCTTGCCATCAACATCAGACACTGTATAAATACTTAATATTGGATTAGTCGAAGGGGATGATTGAGTTGGATTAAAAATAAATCTTTTAGTTCCTGTAGTTGTATTAAAATTCCATATATACTGAGAATTAATTGTAGATGTTGCCCAATCACTAGATAAAATAATATTAGAAATATTACTTATTTTTATTTCAAAATTACCATCAGAGCCTGGTTTAATATACATATATTTACTGGCAGTTGTTAAAACTTGGGTTGGTTCTGCGAATCCAATTCTTGTTGCTACAATATCAAGAGATGATGAGTACGCATTAAGAAATCTATTATCGAAATATATTGCTGGTCTATAAAAAATATATGTACTAGCCTTAATTAAATTTGTTGATACTGACGATGAAGCAGTAATATCACCCGATGGTTCAAAAAGTATTTTTGGATTTGGTGCAACACCATTATAATATAAATACCCATTAGCATCAAAAAACCACCCTTTACCATCTGGCTCATTTACTGTAAAAATACTTAATATTGGATAACTAGACGGAGATGATTGAGTTGGATTAAAAATAAATCTTTTAGAACCTGTAGTAAAAAAATTAACATCACCAAATGTATTTAATGTAGATTTTGCGGTTATTTGCTGGCATTCTAAATTACCAAGTGATGTTATATTACCACTTGGAGAAAAAATAATTTTAGCTGGGTTCGGTGATGTTCCTAAATAGTAAAAATTACCCGCTGAATCAAAAATCCACGAATTGCCGTCTATCTCATCTGTTGTATATATACTAACTATTTGACTTCCTGAACCTGCTGGTTCGTTAGGATTAAAAACAATTCGTCCTAAATTTGCTGTTGTGTTAAAATTTACATCACTATTTGTTATTAGATTATTTAAAAATCTTTTTATCCCTGATATTTGTTGATTATTTGATAAATCAACGAACTGAGAAAACCCAGAACGTGGATTTATTACCCTATTTTCTCCTAACTCATTGAATATAGTACGACTCATTATTATTATACCATAGAAATTAAAACCTTTAGAAATAATTATTTTATTCGTTTAAACATTTAAAATAATCATTTAAAAATATTTTCTCATTATAATTATATAATGCCACCTAAAAAATCGCAAAGTATTGATCTACCAGTTGTAGAAGTTATCGATTTAAACGATGAAGCCCCAATAAAACTGAGAAACCTAAGAAAGTTAAAGAAAGTTATGGAAGCAGTTGTAGAAATGCCAGTTGTTGAAGTCGTCCAAGAGAAACCAAAGAAAACACGTAAAGTAAAATCTCCAGTTCTTGAAGAACTTGAACTAAATAGAAATTATGATGAACCAGTTAAGGAAAGTAAACCAAAAGCAGGAAACGCATGGATAGCACACATTAAAGCTTTTGCACTAGAAAATGGAATCACATATAATAAAGCAATGTTAGACCCTCGTCTAAAAGAAACTTATATTAAGTCTACCAAGGGTAAAGTAAGTTTGTAATAAATTAATATCTAGTTTATATTACAGGTTACAGTAATTTATATATATTACTAATATTTAGCATAGCTATGCCTGTCAGTTCAACTACTATTTATAGTTTTATGAAATGCGAAATTTTTTCATAAATGCTTGAAGGTTTTCATCTAATGTCTTATAATCCCCCCAAAGTAAAAAACGGCTTAACGCCCCTGCGCTATATGGATTAGAAAAATCTTCATTTACAGCATGTCTTTTGATATAATTTTCCCTTTTGATTTTATCGCCATGGTCAATGTATGTCTGTCCGCCTCGTAATCCGAAGTGGATGGTTTTTCCATTGTTAAACGTTACCTGATACCGCTTATCTTTTCTAGTGGATGGCCTTATTATCATATATAATATAATTTAGATTTTATTATTTAATAAATTCTAATTCATACTTTTATTTTTTGCTTGATATTCTTTTTGTTTTTCTTTAATATGGTCTTTATTTAAAATATAATATTGTCTATAATATTCTTTAATATAAGCTTTATCTTTGTGTTGTTTATATTCGTCTATTTTATCTTTATTTGTAATTGTCCAGAGTCTGTAGTATTTATATAATTTTTCTTTATTCTTTTTTTTATAGTCTATTTGATATTGTTTCTTTTGTGCAACTGTTAAAAATGCTCTATTTTTATTTAATAGTGGTTTTAATTCATCTATTACTTTATCTTCTACCATTAATAATGCATCTTTATTATAACAAGGATATTTTAAATATATACTCATTTCAAAGGCATTCCATCCCCCATTTTTTCTTATAATTTCATAGAGTTTTTGATAATATTGTCTAGAGTTTGGATTATTACAGTTATTTTTATGAATATTACATCTTATAGTAAATGACGATGTAGAACCGACGTATAAAAGTTCAGGTATTTCTTTATGTTGGATAGTATAGATGACAGAGTTAATATAGTGTTCAGATGATGGAGGCATTATAAATAGTTTAGAAAATGATTATTTTTTAAACTATTTTAATTAAAATAATTCGTTTTTAAAAACGACTTTTATATTTTGTAAATTCGTAATAAGTAAGATGTTTATTAGGTAGTAATTTAAAAGGAACACTGTCTAAATTTTCATCATCTGATAAAATAAATATATCATCTTTAATATCACAAATGCATAATTCGCATATATATAAATTAGTTAGATATCTACCAGTTTTAATATCTTTACTTTCTCTTGTATAATATGAAAATGCTATTGTTGAGAGGCATTTTTTAAGGCATAGGTTACAGATTTCAAACATTATATATTATACTAGATATTTATTCCTCATCACTATCTATAAACTCAATAGTCCCTTCATGATAATCAATAGTCGGCGCTTCTACTCGTGCTTTTAATAGTTTCAATGTGACGCCCCATATAGGATTAAGAAGTGTTGGAGGTTGAGCCCATATTTTATCAATTTTAACAACTCCCGTAAATTTTGAATTATAACAGAGAACACGAGAAAAATCATCAATATTATTAATATCTTGGACTTGGTTGCCATCTTTATATAATTGTGTTTTAATTGAACCGTCTTGATAATCAACATCTAATTTTAATTTAAAATAATCAAGTTTATCAGTATCTTCATTGTGTCTATGTATTGGAGAATATGTATATTTTTTATAATTTTCACCTAAAACATGACGTGCAATTTCAGGAGATGATATATGATTGTCAATATCAATTAATATTTTAGATAGTTCTAAAATTTTAGGATCGGTTAGTGTGTTTAATGGGACTTTGATAACCATTCTTTTAGAATCTTCTGTGATATATTGAGAAATTCTTGGAACTCCATAAGTCTCTAGGTGGATTTTAGGGAGTTGAATTATTAAGGGTAATGTTGAATCATAATGAACGAATGAAACCATTTGTAGTTTCGAGTATTTGTTTTTTTTAAGTTCAGTAGCAGTAATGAGAGAGGCGTTGATATCGGAAAATTTGACAGTTTTTAAGCTAGACATTATAATATAAACTAGATATTTATTTAAATGATTATTTTAATAAATATTTCCGTGCGTTTTTTTCCATTTTGTGCGTGAATGGTTTTAAGGGGGTGGTTCTGTTAGTTGATACCAGACGCACAAAAACAAAATTTTCGAGA
>Ga0209597_1000887_pt1 | contig 19634 bp, 16 predicted proteins | sample M_140625_MF_Meta_FD_187316 | JGI IMG/M metagenome (GOLD analysis project Ga0209597, IMG submission 187316) | Freshwater microbial communities from Lake Montjoie, Canada to study carbon cycling - M_140625_MF_MetaG (SPAdes) (version 2) | ecosystem: Environmental > Aquatic > Freshwater > Lake... | reverse complement strand
CGTCGAGGAAGTAGACGTCGGCCTGCTGGGCGAGGGCCCGCGCCAGAAACACCCGCTGCTGCTGGCCGCCCGACAGTCGGCCGATCTGCCGGCTGGCAACATCGGCAAGCCCCACGCGGTCGAGGCACTCGCGGGCGAGCCGACGCTCCCGGTCGCCGGGCCGGCGAAACCAGCCGAGCCGCCCGTAGGTGCCCATCAGCACCACATCCATGACGTTGACCGGAAAGTCCCAGTCCACCGTCTCCCGCTGCGGCACGTAGCCCACGCGGGAACGGACGCGGCCCAGCGGTTCGCCGAAGAATCGCACCTCACCGCCAACCAGCGGCACCAGTCCGAGCGCCGCCTTGAGCAGCGTGCTTTTCCCTGCGCCGTTGGGGCCGATGATTCCAAACAGGCATGGTGAGTCGATCACGAGATCGACGTTCCAGACCACCGGCCGCCGGCCGTAGGCGACCGTGACGTCGTGAAACTCGACGAGCGGCCGGGTCGGCGGGGTCACGGAGCACTCCCCGACGAGGTCGTCGGCGTGTCTCTCAGCGCAGCCACGATAGCCGCCATGTTCGCTTCGAGCGCGGCTTCGAGCGTCTCGGCACCGCTGCCGGGGCCACCAAGCGAGTCGGAGTAGAGGGTGCCGCCGACGCCGACGTCGTGCCCTCGGGCCCGCGACCCCTCGCGGATCGCGGCCACACTTCGATCCGAGACGCTCGTCTCGATGAACACGGCAGGGATGCTGCGCGAAACCACGAGATCGACGAGGCGATTGATGTCGGCAAGACCTGCCTCGCTCTCGGTGCTCGTGCCCTGCACACCCACCACCTCGATGCCGTACGCGCGGCCGAAGTAGCGGAAGGCGTCGTGCGCCGTGACGAGCACGCGACGCCCTTCAGGGATGTCGGCGATCTGCGTCCGCAGCCGCTCGTCGAGCGCCACGAGCCTCGCGACGTAGGCTGCGGCGCGACCTCGATGCGCGTCGGCGTGTGCGGGGTCGGCCGCCGCGAGCGCCTCGGCCACGGGGGCGGCACCACGGCTCCAGAGCCGGGCGTCGAACCAGACGTGCGGATCGAAGAGGCCGCCGCCGACGGTGATCAGATCGGCCTCGGGAAGCGAGTCGCCAACCAGCACCACGGGGCGGCTCCGGCCAAGCCGCTCCAGCAGATCGGAGAGCTTGCCCTCGAGGTGGAGTCCGCTCGCCACCACGAGGTCGGCCCCAGCGAGCCGGTCGGCATCCCGTGGCGTTGGCTTGTAAGAGTGGGGATCGATGCCGGGGGCCATCAGGCAATCGACGGCCACCCGGTCTCCCCCCACCTGACGTACGAGATCGGCCACCACCGTTGTGGTGGCCACCACCCGCAGCGGGCCATCGTCCGTTGCCCCTGGAGACTCACGGCGGCCGCAGCCGGCCACCAGCAGGGTGAGCCCGCAGGTGACGGAGATGATCCAACAGACCGCCGCCGCTCGCGGCCGGAGCCCGCCGCCCGCCACGCCATTTTTTGAGAAGTCAAAAATCATTTTTTGAATCCTCAAAATCATACCTACCCTTCCGGGCCCGCGACAATCCGGCCTTCGTTTGGCCCGGGTGGGAATCCTGCGGATCACCGGCGCGTTGACCGTATCGCGTGGCAGACTTACGTTCGGGCATCGGACACGTCGAGCGGTCACGAGGTACGGTTCAATGGACTCGACCTATTTCAAGCGGTACCGCATGGAGGTGGACCTCTCGGTCCCCAGGTTCGCGCCCGCTCTCCCGACCGATTACAGGCTCGTGCCCTGGAACGAGGCCGTGCTCGACATCCACGCCCGCACGAAGTTCCGGTCATTCCGTGACGAGATCGACTCCGTCGTCTTCCCATGTCTCGGCAGCCTCGAAGGCTGCCGGCGGCTCATGCGGGAGATCCGGAACAAGTCGGGGTTTCTGCCCAACGCCACCTGGCTGATCGCCCACGGAACAACGCCCGAGACCCTCCAGTGGTGCGGCACGATCCAGGGGGTCGCCGAGCGGGGCGGCGGCATGATCCAAAACATCGGCATCGTTCCCGGCCACCGAGCCCTCGGCCTCGGCACCTGCCTGATCGAGCGCTGCCTGGCTGGCTTTCGGATGCACGGGCTCCAACGGGTGTCCCTCGAGGTTACGGTGGAGAACGCCGGGGCCGTCCGACTCTACCAGCGGCTTGGCTTCCGCCGGGTGCGGACGGTGTACAAGGTGGTGGACGAAGCCGCCGTCATGGCCTAGTGTGCCGTGGTCTGACACCCCCCGGCCGCCAGCGATCCCCCTGAAGGCACCCCGCGTTGAAGCAGTCGCTCCACTCGACCACCCTTGGCAACGGGATCACGATTGTCGGCGAGCGGCTCCCCGAACTCGAGTCGGTCGCAGTCGCCTTTCACGCACCGGTGGGAGCCATCCACGATCCGTCGGGAAAGTGCGGTCTGGCAACAGTCACCGGTGAGATGTGCCTCCGCGGCGCAGGCTCCCGCGACAGCCGCCAACTCGTCGAAGACCTTGAATCGGCAGGCGTGCAGTTGGCGCAGGGCGTGTCAAGCACGCACATCAGCGTGTCGGGCGCGATGGTAGCCCGTCAGCTCGCGGAGGTGCTGCCGATCTACGCCGACATCCTCCGCCGGCCGCTGCTCCCCGCCGACGAACTCCCCGCGGCGCGGCAGATGGTGCTCCAGAACCTTGCCGGCATCGAGGATGAACCGGCCCACCGCACGCTCGCTGCGCTCCGCCGGCTGCAGTCTCCTGCGCCGTGGGGCATGCCGACCGAGGGGATCTCGGCCGAGGTCGAGTCGATCGAGATCGACGATGTCCGCGAGTTCGTCGCCCAGAATCTGCAGCCGGCCGGCATGATTGTGTCGGTCGCCGGCCGCATCGAGTGGGACGACTTCGTCCGTCGCGTCGAGGCACTCCTCGGCGACTGGCAGGCCGCCCCCGCGCCGCCCGTGGCCAAGGGGCCACGCGGCGCGGCAACGCTCCACGTGACGCACGACGCGCAGCAGACCCACGTGGCCGTCGGCTGGCCGGCGCCTCCCTACCGCGACGACACCTCGCACGAGGCAACGGCCGCGCTGGCGGTTCTCGGCGGCGGCCCAAGTTCACGGTTCTTCACCGAGATCCGCGAGCGACGCGCCCTGTGTTACACCGTGTCGGCGGGCTACCAGACGAGCCGCGACTTCGCCCATGCCGTCTGCTACTCGGGCACGTCGGCCGATCGTGCCCAGGAGACGCTCGACGTGATGCTCGCCGAGATCGCCCGACTGCCGGGCACGATCACCCGCGACGAGGTGGACCGCGTGAAGGCCCGTGCCAAGAGCGGCCTGATCATGCAGCAGGAATCGAGTGCGGCACGGGCCGGCGCGATCGCCCGGCAGTGGTATCACCTCGCCACCCTGCGGACGCTCGCGGAGGAACTGGAGCGGTACGACCGGCTCGACGTGGCCGCGATCGAGGCCTGGCTGGCGGCCAACCCGCCCCGCGATCTGACCGTCGTGTCGCTCGGCCGAGAGCCGCTGGAGGTGCGCCATGCCCTTCCTGCATGAACGGCTCCCCAACGGCCTCGACGTGATCGCGGAGACGTCCGACGCGGCGGTCTCGACGAGCATCGGCTTCTTCGTGGCGACCGGTTCGCGCGACGAGAGCGACGACGTCTCCGGGGTCAGCCACTTCCTGGAGCACATGGTCTTCAAGGGCACGCCTGGGATCACCGGCGACGAGATCAACCACCGCTTTGACGCCATGGGGGCGAGCGCCAACGCCTTCACCAGCGAGGAAGACACCGTCTACTACGCGTCTGTCCTGCCGGAGCAGCAGCATGAGGCGGTCGACCTGCTCGGGGCGATGATGCGGCCGGCGCTTCGCGGCACGGACTTCGACACCGAGAAGCTCGTCATCCTGGAGGAGATCCGGATGTACGACGACCAGCCCCCGTTCGGTGCCGACGACCGCTGCCGCGCGTCCTACTTCGGCCGGCACCCGCTGGCACGGAGCGTTCTCGGCTCGGTTGAGTCGATCACCGACCTGCCGGTGGAGGCGATGCGCGACTACCACCGTCGCCGCTACGCCCCCGGCACGATGGTCCTCGCGGCCAGTGGTGCGGTCGACTTTCCCGCGCTCGTGGAGTCGGCAAAGCGGTTGTGCGGCGACTGGGAGCCGGCCGCCCCCGCGGAGCGGCGACGGCCGCAGCCGCCACGGCAGGCAGCGCATCCAGGAACCGAGCGGATCGTGAAGGCCACCGCCGCCCTCGACTATGCCGTCTGGATGGTGGCGGCCCCCGACGAGTTTCACGACGACCGCCATGCGGCCCGCCTACTCGCGATCCTGCTCGGCGACTCGTCGGGCAGCCGGCTCTACTGGGGCCTCGTTGACTCCGGTGAGGCCGAGCAGGCTGCGTGCCTCTACCAGGATTTCCTCGACGCGGGCCTGTTCATCACCCAACTCTCGTGCGATGCGGCCGACGTGGAAACGCTCCGGGAACGGATCGCCTCCATCTATGCCGCGGCCGCAGCGGGAGGTCTCGAGCCGGCGGAGTTTGAGCGGGCCCGCAACAAGCTCGCCAGCAGGGTGGTCCTCGGGGGTGAAAAGCCCCGGCGGAGGCTGTTCGACATCGGCCTCGACTGGTCGCACGCCCGGACCTATCGCTCCGTTTCCGATCATCTGCGCCTTGTCGAGGGGGTGATGCTCGACGACGTCCACCGGGTGCTGCAGGCCTGGCCGCTCGACGCCCCGGCGGCGGCAGTGATCGCAGGGCCCGACGGCGAGGGCTGACGGCGGTGGCGACTTCCGCCGCCCCGCCAGACGAGCCATAATCCCGGTCGGTAATCGCGGTCTCTGGAAACCCGCTGCCCTTCTCCCCTGCTGGTGCCGATCCCGATGCTCGTGCCCCTATTCGCCAATGCCAACCGCTGGCTGATCGCCCTGCCGCCGATCTGGATGGTGGGGGCCGCCGCCGCCGCTACGCTCGTCGCCGCGCTCGTGGCCTACGGACTGCTCCGCCTGGTGGCCCCGCGAATCGCCGCCGAGGCACGCGTGAGCCTGGGTGACGGGTTCCTCGGGCCACTCGCCTGGCTGCTGCTGGCCTACTCGGCCGCCGCACTCGCCTTCACGCCCCTCGTGCCGCTCGATCAGGTGACGCGGTCGCTCACGCGACTCTGGTCGACGAACGACTTCCAACAGACCGTCGTGGTCGAACCCGGTGCCACGCTCCAGGAGATCCCGCTCAGCCTGCGTCCCCAGGAACTCGCGGAACTCCGCTTGAAGAGCGATGCCCCGCTGCTCGTCCGCACCCAGCAACCCGTCGAGGGCTACGCGATGGTCAAGGAGGCCGAGGTCTCCTTGGCCGCGGGCGAACCCTGGTCGTGGACGAAAACGGAGGGGGCCACAAACCCGTTCCTCGGACAGCGGACCAAACTCGAGGCGACCAACGACGGGACGTCCCCGGCCAGGCTTTCGATCAGCTGGCGGCTGGCGGCCGAGAATCCGCAGGCCGGGGTCCTGCCCTGGACATTCATCGCGCTGGCGGGTGTCGTGGCCGCCTACTCACTCTTCCGGCTGGGTGCACCGCGGGTGGCCGCCATTGCCTCCGCCACGACGAAAGAGGCGATCGGGCAGCCCGTGTTCACGGTCGCAATCGTCGCCGGCATCGCTCTGCTCCTGGCCTTCATCGTGATTCCCTACAACACGTTCGGCGAAGACGTGAAAATGCTCAAGGACAGCGGGCTCACCCTGATCAAGGTGCTCGCCCTGCTGGTGGTGGTCTGGACGGCGAGCATCTCGGTCGCTGACGAGATCGAGGGCCGCACGGCCCTCACCGTGCTCTCCAAACCGCTGGCACGCTGGCAGTTCGTGCTCGGCAAGTTCGCCGGCCTCGTGCTCGTGGCGACGCTCGTATTCCTGATCCTCGGCGGCGTGCTGCTGGCGACCACGAGCCTGAAGGTGGTCTACGACGCCCGCGAGGCCTCGAAGACTGATCCTCTCTGGCGGGACTGTGCCGAAGAGATGATCACGGTGGTGCCCGGGCTGGTGCTCTCGCTGCTGGAAACGATCCTGATGGCAGCCGTGAGCCTCGCCGTCTCGACGCGGCTGGGCATGGTGCCCAACCTGATCATCTGTTTCACCGTCTACGCGCTTGGCCACCTCGTGCCGCTGATCGTGCAGTCGAGCGTCGGCAAGTTTGCCATCGTGCGGTTCTTCGGAAAACTCATTGCCACGCTGCTTCCGGTGCTCGACCACTTCACGATCGAGGCGGCGGTGGTGGGCGGCACCCCCGTGCCCTGGATCTACCTCGGCTGGGCCGCGCTCTACGCCGCGCTCTACTCAGCGCTCGCGCTGCTCGTGGCGCTGATTCTCTTCCAAGACCGCGACCTCGCCTGATACGGCACAGGTTGACAACCTGTGCTACGAGAGGGCACTCAGCGCGTCAGGCCGGTGCGGGCGGCCACCCCCACCATCGACGAACCGTCGGTCGATGTGCCCGGCAGTGACCACCAGCCGCTCTCGGCCGATCGCATCGCCTGCGCCTCGGCCTTGCCATCGAGGAACACGGTGACGCCCTTGCCGAACCGCCGCTCGATCCGCGGGCCCACCTCGACGCCGACGAGGCCCCACTCCGCGTTGTTTCCCACCATAGTGCGGAGTTCGAGTGACTCGCGGCCGTCGCTACGGTCGTTGGAGACGCCGACGCGACCCATCCAGCGGGCCGGCCCTTCGGCGACCATGTTCGAATCGGCGAGCATGCCGGCCGAAACGTCGAACCGGGCGATGCGGCTGCGGAGCTCCGCCGTCATCGGCACCGGCGGGGCGTCGCGACCGACCGGCCCCTGCATCGCGACCGCGAGTTCCGGCATGCGCCCAAAGTTCTCTCGCTCCCGAGCAGCCTCGATTCGCTCCAGATCCCCCGCGATCGATCCCGTGCCCTCGAAGTTGCCCAGGCCGAACCCTTCAAACTCAACTGGCGGCGCGGCACGGCCGACAGCGGTGAGGGCGACGAACATGAGCGTGGGAATGAAGCGTCGCATGAGTGGTTCGTGGGGCGGAGGACCTTTCGTGATATCGGCACCGAGCCGCTGAGCATGGAGCGGCGAGCGTGCCGATCGTGCCGGCCGACACGAATCTGCCGGTCAGCCGGTCTTCCGATGGGGAAACATCGGGATCGTGGGGGTCCGACCGGCCGAGCCGGCCCGACCAAACCGCGTGCATTCCAGGGCGTCGATCACCCGCGCGGCGATCTCGACGGCCGCCGCTCCCGCGGCTCCCGGGACGAGCGGCGGTCGCCCTTCTCGGATGGCCGCCAGAAAGTCGTCTTGCTCGCACGCGATCGCGTTGGCGTCGGCGACCGTGACCGTCTCAAAGGGCAGGATGTCGGCGAAGAAGCGGTCCTTCATCGCGGCCCGCTCGGCCACAGGCACGGCTGTGGCGGAGAACTCGCCCGTGCGCACGCCATCCGACGGCGACACAACCTCAACGGTCTTGGCGGTCAAGTCGCAGTGCACCAGGGCGTCGGCCGACCAGATCGAGACGGTGCGACGGGCCGTCGGACTGATCCGCGACGCCGTCAGGTCGGCGACGAGCCCCGATGCGAACACGAGCCTGGCACGGGCCACGTCTTCGAAGCCGCCGGTGGCCACGATCCCCTGCGCCTCGACCCGCTCGAGCCGGCCGGGATGAAGCGAGAGCACGAGGTCGATGTCGTGGATCATGAGATCGTGAATCACGCCCACGTCGAGCGAGCGGAAGGTGAAGGGCGCCGTCCGCGTGGCCTCGATGAAAGTGGCCGCACCGGCCCGCGCCGCCGCGGTCTGCCAGGCGGGATTGAACCGCTCCACATGGCCGACGGCGACCGTTCTTCCGCAGCGACGCGCGGCGATCACGATCGCTCGGGCGTCCTCCACGCCGGCGGCGATCGGCTTCTCCACGAGGAGGTCGATGCCGGCCTCAAGCAGCGGCACCGCCACGCCCGTGTGCAGGCCCGTCGGGGCCGCGACCACCGCTGCATCGACGAGGCCGAAAAGATCCCGGGGCTCGGCGACCGCCCGGCAGCCATGGGCGGCGGCAACGCGGTCGCGAGACTCCGGCAGCGGATCGACAACCGCAACGAGTTCGGCATCGGCGCGCGAGGCCAACAGCCTCGCATGGATCGCCCCGAGATGGCCGCAGCCAACAACCGCCACTCTCATCCGCTTCATGCCGCTTTTCTCCGTTCCCGGGCACGGCCGTGCCGCCCCTGCTGCTGATGCTCGAGAAACTCGAGCAACTCGTTCACCTGTGGCACGAGCATCCCCTGCGACCGCAGGATCTCCCGCGCCGGTTCGACGCCGACTTTGGCACGATAGAGCAGCCGGTAGGCCTCCGAGATCGCCTCGATGACCGGTTGCGAAAAGCCGCCCCGCCGCAGGGCCACCACGTTGATGCAACGGGGCCGCGCGGGCGAGCCCTCGCAGAGCATGAACGGCGGGACGTCGTGAAGCACGCGCGAGAGCCCGGCCACGAACGAACAGCCTCCGATCGTCGCCCAGTGGTGCACGGCCACCACGCCGGAGAGCGAGGCCCGCGAGTGCACGCGGACGTGGCCGCCGAGGAGGGTGCCATTGGCGATGATGACGTGGTCGCCGATCCGACAGTCGTGAGCCACGTGACAGGCGGCCATCAGGAAGTTGTGACTGCCGATCGAGGTGAGCCCTTCCTCCTTCTCGGTCGCGCGGTTGATCGTCACACCCTCGCGGATCACGTTGTCGTCGCCGATCTCGACCCGGGTGTCGGTGCCGCGGTAACTCACGTCCTGCGGCTCGCCTCCGATCACGCAGTTCGGAAAAATCTGATTTCGTTCGCCGATTGAGACCAGGCCCGAGATCGTCACATGATTGGCGAGCACCGAGCCGCGGCCGATGGTGGCACCAGACGAGATCACGCAGTAGGCGCCGACCGTGACGTCGTCGGCGATCCGCGCCCCCGCTTCCACGACGGCCGTGGGATGAATCGCCGGCGGCCGCCCTACGGCTCCTGCCACCGACACCTGCTCATCATCACACGGGTCGTGGTCTGTCACGTGACGTCAGGCCGAGGCCCGCCTCCCCTGACCCGCGACGAGCAACGCCGCCATGGCCCCGTTGAGACGATGACCGCTGCGCCGGGCGCGGACGTGGGCATGCAACGGCCGCCCCACGAGCGCCAGGTCGCCGACCAGATCGAGAACCTTGTGCCGAACGCATTCGTCGGGCCAGCGAAGCGTGTTGCCCACGGGGCCGTCGGCGTCGAAGACCAGAAGATCGCCGTAGCCCACCGTGACCGCCAGCCCCGCTTCCCTCAGCCGCGCGGCGTCGTCCTGCGAGATGAAGGTGCGGGCCGAAGCGAGTTCCGTCCGATAGGCGTCTGGCGTGACGCGGACGGAGAGCGTCTGCCGGCCGATCGGGCCGGAACCGTAGTCCAGCTCATACTCCACCGAGAGACCGGCGAATCGCGGCGGCGCGACCTCGACCCACGCGTCGTCGTCGCCAACGCGGCAAGCCTCACCGACGACGAACGGCTCAACAGCCGCCCCGAGCGACTCGCTCCCGGCGGCGTCGATCGCGTCAACAAAGGCCCGCGACGAGCCGTCGAGGCCGGGCATCTCCTCCGCATCGACTTTTACCAGACAGCAGTCGATCCCAAGGCCCGCCAAGGCGCTCATCGCATGCTCCACCATCTGCACCTGAGCGCCAGCCGACGCCAGATTCGTCCGCGCCGTCGCTTCCACGCGGTGAGCGACCGTGGCCGGAATGCGAACCGGCGCGCCTGCACCAGTCCGTACGAACACGACGCCGGCACCCGCCGGAGCGGGCACAAACTCGACCGTGACCGCGCGACCGCTCCAATACCCGACACCGGAGACCGAGACGGGGCGGCGAATGGTCTGCTGAGGACGCATGCGGGTCGAACCGAGGGAGGAAACAGGCCCGGAGGGTCGTCGGCGACGCTCCTCCGGGCCCGGTAAATCGACGCCGGCCCCGACGATCAACGAACCGGCTGAGCCTGCGACGCGGGGGCTCCGGCAACAGCGGCGCCGTTGAGCATCCGCGCAATGTCCGGGGTGATGTCAATCTGCGGATCGTAGTAGACGATCGGCTTGGTGATGCTGCCAAGGATCCGATTGCGGTCGGCGGAATCGACCGGGTCGCCGTCGAACCGGTGCACCACCGCGATCCCGTTGTCTCGGGCAAACTGACTCACGGCCCGCTCGATCTCGTTGTAGACCTGGAGATAGACCTTCGCCTCACGGTCCATGAAGTCCTTCTTCTGGAGCTGGGCGTTGACGCTGAAGTCGCCCTGGGCCTTGGCCACCTCGGCCTCGAGCTTCTTGTACTCGGGCGTGCCGACGTTAAAGCCTTTGAGCGTCTCCATCTGGCTGTTGATCCGGTCTCGCTCGGCCTTGAGAGCGTTTTCGGCCTGCATGACCTCGTCCTTCATCTTGTCCATCGCCTGCTTGAAGCGGGTGTGGTTTTTGAAGATGTAGCCCACGTCGATCACGGCGACATGGGTGGCCGGCGCCGCAGCCCGGGCCGCGGGGACAGCGGCCGGCGCGGGCTGCGCCTGGGCATGGACGGCGGTCTGACCGAGTGCCCCGGCGACCGCGACTGCGAAGATTGCCAGATGCCTATTCACGGAATGCTCTCCTTGCTTGCGGAACGTGGGCCGAATCTGTGGTGGCCGACCTCCCGAGGCGGCCATCCATGGCCGCCGGGAATGCCGACGTGGGCGGGATGATGGCGACCAGCCCCCGCCGACTCAAGGGCAACTTCGCCGCGGAAAACCGACTGCTTTTCGGACTGACATCACCGCGCGTCGCACCGGCGAGGGGCTGCCAGTGCCCCATCGCCGGACGTTCGTCTCGGCCCTCCAGGCCTCGACTCTCTGCATGTCCGCTGCGCTTCGCCATCCTGGCTACGCTTGCTCCCATAGCCCGGCTCACGGGGCACTGGCAGCCCCTCGCCTCGCCCCAGTAGCGCAGGTTTCCAACCTGTGATCCAGCAGCTTGCCTCAGGGCATGGACAGCCCCTCGCTGAGTTCATGCCCTGAGCGCAGGCAGGACAGGCTGCGGGATCGGGGCGAGGATGGCGAGCGTCGGCTATCCTGCCGTTGGCGAGCCAACTCGTCCCGTCCCGCAGCCGGCTTTGGCTCGCCGGGGTTGCATCGCGTTCTGAACGCGACGGCAACGATTCGGCGACATCACTTCGGCGCCCCAAGCGTGACGTCGAGCGTCACCTCGGCGCCGTCGCGGACGACGACCACCGGCACCGTGTCGCCCCCCTTGTACTTGCGGAGCGCGCTGTCGAAGTCTTCCAGGTTCGTGATCGCGCTCGCGCCAAGACGGACGATTCGATCACCACCCTTGAGACCGCCCTGCGCGGCAGGCGACTCTTTGGCCACGCCCGAGATCGAGTAGCCGTTCCCCGGACTGCCAAAGTCGGGGACGCTGCCGAAGTAGGGGCGATCACCGCCGCGGGCAAAGGCGGGCGCCGCAACCTCCACGTAGGCGGGCCGGTCGGAACGCGAGGCCAGATCGCGGACGATGTCGGCCACGAGGTCAGCCAGCCGTTCCATCCCCGAAACGTTGATCTTGTCGGCCGTGTCGCTCGGACGGTGATAGTCGCCGTGCGAACCAGTGAAGATGTGGAGCACCGGCACCTTCTTGGCGTAAAAACTCGCATGGTCGCTCGGGCCGAAGCCGCCGGGCTCCTTGGCCGCCGTGAGGCCGTGCTCGGCCACCAGCCTGTCCACGAGCTCCTCGAGGCCGATCCCCGTGCCCGTGCCGTGCACGATCACCTTGTCGTCAGCGAGGCGACCAACCATGTCGAGGTTCACCATCGCCACCGTGTCGGAAAGCGGTAGCACCGCGTTGGCCGCGTAGTGGCCGCTGCCGAGCAGTCCCCGCTCCTCGCCGGAAAACGCAATGAACAGCACGCTTCGCGGCAACGGCCCCTCGGCGGCCAGTCGCCTCGCGATCTCGACGAGCATCGCGGTGCCGCTGGCGTTGTCGTCGGCGCCGTGGTGCACCGCCTTCTCGCCCGGCACGGTCGAGTTCTCACCGCCGTAGCCAAGGTGGTCGTAATGGGCCCCGAGGATCACCAGTTCGCTGGCGGCGATGGCGGGGGTGCCACCGGCGGCCGGCCGTCCCGCGCCGGGCAGGAAGGCGAGCACGTTGCGAGACGTCGCCTCGCGGCGGTCGATCGCCACGCGGCCGCGAATCCGCCACCCGTCGAGTGGCCCGCTGGCCGGTTCGAGATCGGCGTCGATCCCTTTCTGAATCTCGGCGAGCGCCCGCTTCATGCTCCGCTGCACCAGGTCGTCCACGGCGGTCCGCCGCAGGTGCAGCACGGGCATCGTGCGGGCGTTCGATCCCTCCCCTGCCCGAGTGAAGGCCATCAGCGAGTCGCCATCGGCATCGGCGTCGTTGCAGAACACGACGGCACCAGCCTCGTGCTCGGACGCGTTGGCCACCTTCCGCGCAAGCGCCGCGTGCTGCGAGGCCTGATTGCCGTCGAACACGCTGTGAGGATCGTCCTTCTGCGGTTCTTGCCGCAGGACGACCATCGCTGCTCCCTTCGCGGTCGCGCCGAGCGGCGCGTAGTCGTCATACTGCTCCGCCGGTGCGGTGATGCCATAGCCGGCGAATGCAAGCGGCAGATCAAACTCCCCGCCACCGCCGGCGGCGAGCGGCGTGAAGTCGCGGCCGAGTTCGAGAGGCACCACGACCGGACGGCCGTCGGGACCAGCGGGACCGACGAGTTCCATGACGTTGCGGTCCGCGGGCCCGAGCGCGGCCTCGAGGGTCATCTCGAAGGGCTGAAACGGTCCGTCATCCACGAGCCTGGTCTGCAGGCGGTCGATCTCCCGAAACTGCCCAGCCACCCAGTCGGCCGCGGCCTCGATGCCCTCGGTCCCGGGACCTCGTCCCTCCCGCTCCGGCGCGGCCAGCCACTCGACGGCGGCGCGGAGCCGCGCCGAGACCGACCTGTCTGGCACCGGAGCCGAGTCGGCGCCGCCTGCCACCACGGCGGTCGCGGCGATCATCGCGGCGATCGCGCCCCGCACACCCACCAGAGCCATCTCCTTGGCTTCCTCTCCCATCGTCTTTCCTCCTCGCAGAACGGTCCGGCACTCCACCCCCGTCATTTTACGCCGCCGCCGGGATCGGCCGAGGCTCGCTTCCAGCGGCTTGCCCGCTGTGAGAGAATCGAGGCCTCCTCCCCGATCCTCCGACCGTCCCGGATCAGCCCACCGTGCCGTCGCTGTTCGTCATCCAGGGCCGCAACCGCGGCACCCGCTTTGAGCTCCATGCCAATCAGGGGGCGGTCAGCATCGGCCGCGAAGCCGGCAACGCCATTCAGGTCGATGACCACGAGGTCTCCCGGCGGCATGCCGAGATCCGCCGCGTCGGTGACGGCTACGTGCTCGGCGACCTCAAGAGCTCGAACGGCACGTTCGTCAACGATGCCCGTATCGAGCGATCTGAACTCTCCAGTGGCGACCGCATTCGGCTCGGCAGAACCATCCTGATCTACGCGAAGGACGGTGACGATCCCGCGATGTTCGCCGCGGTCGACATCGTGCCCACCACCGAGGCGGGCGACGGCTCCCGGATCGTGCGGACGATGCGGGAGGATGATTCGATCGTGCTCGCCGCCCCGGAGGAGTCGCAGAACCGCTGGCTGGCGAAGGCCCGCAGCAACCTCCAGGTGATGTATCGCACGTCGCTGGCAGTGAGCCACACGCTCGACATCGACGAACTCCTCGGCCGGATCCTCCAGCTGGTCTTCGAGTGGGTGGAGGCCGACCGGGGCTGCATCATGCTGCTCGACCCCGAGAGCCGCGAACTCCGGACGAAGGCCCGCCGCGACCGCAAGGCCGGCGATGCGGCGACGATGCAGATCAGCCGCACGATCCTCGACTACGTGCTCGACCACCACGAAGGCGTGCTCACCAGCGACGCCCAGGAGGACGATCGGTTCGCCTCCGGCAACAGTGTGGTGCGCACCGGCGTGCGGGAGGCGATCTGCGTGCCGATGCGGGGCCGCTACGACACCGTTGGGCTGATTTACGTCGACACGACCACGCCGCTGATCGAGGCGGTCGATCAGGGACAGCGGCGGTTCAGTGACGACCACCTCAAGCTGATGATCGCCATCGGCCACCAGGCGGCCCTCGCGGTGGAAGACACCACCTACTATTCGGCGATGGTGCAGTCGGAGCGGCTTGCGGCCACGGGCCAGGCGATCGCCACGCTCTCGCACCACATCAAGAACATCCTCCAGGGCATCCGGGGTGGCAGCTACCTCGTGGAGATGGGGCTGGAGAACGACGACCTGGGTGTGCTCCGCAAGGGCTGGGACATCGTCCGCCGCAACCAGGACAAGATCTCGTCACTGGTGATGGACATGCTCACCTTCAGCAAGGAGCGCGAACCCGATCCGCTGCCGACCGACCTCGCGGCCCTGATCGACGACATCGTCGAGACGGTCCAGCAACGGGCGGCCGAGTCAGGGGCGACGATTCATTGGCAGCCGCCTGCAGACCTGCCGCTCTTGCTTTTCGACCCTTCCGGAATGGCGAGGGCGGTGCTCAACGTGGTGACCAATGCCCTCGACGCCGTGGAAGGCAGGGAGCAAGCCACCGTGACGGTCATCGCCGCGGCCGACCGCGACGCGGGCGTCGCCAGGATCACCATTACCGACAACGGCGCCGGCATGTCGCCCGAGATGCTCGCCGACATCTTCACTCTGTTCGTGTCCACGAAGGGATCCAAGGGCACCGGTCTCGGCCTGACCGTGAGCCGCAAGATCCTCCGCGAACACGGCGGCGACATCCGCGCCTCGAGCCGGCTTGGCGAGGGCAGCACGTTCGTCCTCGAATTCCCGCTTGAGACGGCCGAGAAGATCGGCGAACCGGCCGCGCACGACGCACCGGCCGCACACGACGAACCGGGCGAGCCTCCGTCCGACATGCTCCCATGACCGCCCTGCCACCGGCCGGCGATCCCGGCAGGTTGCCACCGATCTCAGCGGTGGTGATCACAAAAAACGCGGAACGCCACCTCGCGGTGGTGTTGGCCTCCGTGGATTTCTGCGCCGAGCGACTGCTGCTCGACTCGGGATCAACCGACGGCACCATCGCGATCGCACAGACCGCCGGCGCGAGGGTCGAGCATCAGGAGTTCCTTGGCTACGGGCTGCAGAAGCGGCGCGCCGTGGCACTCGCCCACCACGACTGGATCCTCGCGATCGATGCCGATGAGGTGCTCGACGACGAGGCCCAGCAGGCCGTCCGTGCGGCTGTTCTCGACGATCCCACCGCCTGCTACGCGCTGCGACGACGGACCTTCGTCGGTCGTCGCGAGGTTCGCCACGGCCCGTGGAGCGACGACCGTGTGCTCCGGCTCTTCAATCGCCGCACGGCGTCGTTCAAGCCGCTGCCCGTCCACGAGGAGGTGGAGGCCTCACGGCCTCCGATCCTGTTGTCGGGCTCGATCCTCCACCACAGCTACGCCTCCTGCGGCGATGTGCTTGCGCGGTCGCTCCGCTACGCGCCCCTGAAGGCGGAGATCATGCGGGGCAAGCGTCAGCGAACGAGCCCGCTGACGATGCCGCTCCGCGGCCTCACCGCCTTCCTCAAGAGCTACGTGCTGCGGAGCGGCTGGCGGGACGGCGCCGCAGGATTCGTTGTCGCCCTCTCGCGGGTCATCGACTCCACGCTGCCCCGGGCGATGCTGCTGGAGGGGGAATCTCCGGCCGATTCATCCGCCGCGGCTCAGGCAGCGCCCGCCGACCGCAGCGCCGCGAGCATCCGTTCCATGTCGGACGGCAGCGGGGCCGAGAACGTCAGCCGTTCGCCCGACGCCGGGTGATCGATGGCGATGCTCGCCGCATGGAGCGCCTGCCGTTCGAGCAGCGGTGGCCCGGCAGGAAGCCGGAGCTGGCCCGGCTCGAACAGCGTGCGGCCGCTATAGAGGCCGTCACAGAGCACCGGGCAGCCGATGGCCGCGAGGTGGACGCGGATCTGGTGGGTGCGGCCGGTCTGCGGCGTCACGCGAACGAGGGCTCCGGCCCGAAACCGCTCCAGCACCTCGTATCGGGTCACCGCCTCCCGGCTGGTGGTGTGATCGCGACGCACCGCCATCTTCTCACGCTGGTAGGGATGGATGCCGATCGGCATGTCGATCTCGTCGCGGTCGAACCGCGGGACACCCTGCGTGATCGCGAGGTAGGTCTTTGCCGTGGTCCGCTGCTCGAACTGCCGGGCGAGCGCGTGGTGAGCCTCTTCGCTCCGTGCCACGACGATCACGCCGCTCGTGTCGCGGTCGAGCCGGTGGACGATGCCCGGCCGGGTCGGCCCTCCGGCCGTCGATAGGCTGCCGCCTTCGCGTTCCAGATGCCACTTGAGCGCGCCGGCGAGCGTTCCCTTCCAGTTGCCCTTCGCGGGATGCACCACCATGCCCGCCGGCTTGTTGACCACCGCCATCCACTGATCGACGTGCAGAAACTCGAGCGGGATCTCCTCGGCGACGGGTCCCTCGCGCGGCGGCTGCGGCACCGTGAACCGGACGAGTTCCCCACCGCGGAGTTTGTGCGATGCCCGAGCCGTCAGGCCGTCGATGCGGACGGCCCCCTGGTCGATCGCCCTCGCGAGGTACGACCGGCTGAAAGCCGGGAACGAGGCCACCAGAAAGACGTCGATCCGCTGGCCTGCCTGCTCCTCAGCGACGACGAAACTCGCCTCGTCACCCGGCCGGTGTTGCGGTTCCGGAGGCGGTGGGCTCGGCTGCGGGGGTGGTGGCGGGCTTGGCATCTTTGGCAAACCAATCGTACCAAGCGGCGGTGGCTGGTCGCCCCAACGTCACGGCGTGCGACTCCGCGAGGCCCCGGAGGGGGCTGTTCGGATACTCCTTCACGAGCGTCTCGTAGCCGCGACGGGCGGCCTCGAGCTCACCGAGAGCCTCGCGGGCGCGGGCCAGGCCGAAGGTGGCTCGCTCCGCGGCGAGTGCCTCGGGCCGCTGCGACATCACCGCGGCGTAGGTGTCGGCGGCGGCCTGCAGTCGCTCGCGGCCCACCGCCTTGTCAACGAAGATCGTCCGCGCGCCCTCAGACAGTGCGTTGTCGGCCAGGAGGATCTGAGACCACACCCCCGCCGCAGAGTCTGGGAAGCGGGTGGACACGCCACTGAGCCGGCTGGCATCGCGGCTGGCGACGGCTGCGAGGCACTCATCCCACGCCTTGGCCTTTTCCGCAGCCTTCTGCGACGAGACCAGCGTCCAGGCCGCCATGGCGGCGAACCCGATGCCAATGGCCGCGAGGATCGTCGTCAGGTGAGGGCGGATCCGGTCGACGATCGACATCGTCGCCTGGGCGAGGTCGTTGTCGTCGATCTCGGCAAGGTCGGTGGGCTGCATGTCGAACGGTCTCCGGGGGTCGACCATGCGGAAGGACTTCGTCCATGGTCCAAGCCGAAAAATAGAGACGCATGCGTCGCAGGCGTCAAGACGATCACAGACTCGCGGCGTCGCTGCGGCCGGACGGTGTGGTAGATTCGGCCCATGTCCCTTCCGCCATCCTCGACCGTGGCTGCGCCGGCCGACCCTTCGGCAGCCGCCGCACCACCAGCTGACCGACCGGCCGCGCGGCCGTCGTCCGCTGCGCCGCGGAGGTCGGGACTCAATCCCGCCCAGGAGGAGGCGGTGCACGCGGCCCCGGGGCCGCTGCTCGTGCTGGCTGGAGCCGGCACGGGCAAGACCCGCGTGGTGATCGCCCGCATCGGCCACCTCGTCTGGCGTGGGGCGAAGCCGTCGCGGATCCTCGCCGTGACGTTCACCAACAAGGCTGCCCGCGAGATGCTGGCCCGGGCCCAGAAGGGGCTCAAGAAGGGCTCCGACGAAAAGCCTGAGATCTCCACGATCCACTCGCTCTGCGTGCGGATCCTCCGGCGTCACGCCTCCCGCCTCGGCTATCCCGACCGGTTCGCGATCGTCGATCGCGGCGAGCAGGAGGCGGCGGCGCGAACGGTGCTCAAGGAACTGAAGATCGCCGACACGGTGCTCCGGCCGGCCGACCTGCTCGACCGCGTCGGCCGCTGGAAGAGCCGCGCGGTCCGGGCTGACGCCGCGATGGACGCCGTCCCAACTGACGCCGACGACAGCTGGACGCTCGCCGCCGCCGGCTACCGCCGCTACCAGAACGCCCTCAAGACGGCGGGCGCCGTTGACTTCGACGACCTGCTGCTGCTCGTCGACGAACTCTTCACGAACCACGAAGACGTCCGCCGCGCCGAGGCGGGCCGCTTCGACCACGTGCTGATCGACGAGTACCAGGACACCAGCGGAATCCAGGAGCGGATCCTCTCCGCCCTCGCCCGCGACCACCGCAGCATCTGCGTGGTGGGAGACGACGATCAGTCGATCTACGGCTGGCGGGGTGCCGAGATCTCCCACATTCTCGACTTCGCGAAACGCTGGCCCGGCGCGAAGATCGTGCGGCTCGAGGAGAACTACCGCTCCACGCCCGAAATCATCCGCGCGGCGAACATGCTCATCGAGCGAAACGGGCGCCGGCACGGTAAGACGCTCGTCTCAAACGCCCCGTCTGGCGTGCCACCGGCGATCATCCAGGCCCAGGACGAGGTGGACGAGTCGCGCCGCATTGTCGCCGACGTCGAGAGCCTTCTCCGCGAGCGGCTCGTCGAGCCCTCCGAGGCGGTGATCCTCGTCCGCACCGGCGAACAGACGCGGACCTTCGAACAGGAACTCCGGCGGCGGCAGATTCCCTACGAACTCGTCGGCAGCCACTCGTTTTTCGACCGCCGCGAGGTCAAGGACGTGATGGCGTTCCTGCGGGTGCTGGTCGATCCCGACGACGACCTGGCGCTCGCGCGGATTGCCAACGTGCCACCGCGGGGCCTCGCCGGATCAGCCGTGCAGCAGGCGCGGGCCGACGCGGCCACCGCAGGCCATAGCCTGTGGCGGGAACTGCTCGCCCGCCGCGACTCGGCCCGACTGTCGCCGGCGGCCCGGTCGGGCGTCGATGCGGTGTCCCGGCTCGTGGCCCTCCGCGACGCAGCTCCGGCCGCAGCGGCGGGGCAGTCGAGGGCGGCGGCGGTGCTCCGCAGCCTGCTCGACGCGGTCGGCTACCGGACGTTTCTCACCAAGGAATACGAGGACGATCCGGCCGAAGCCGAGACCCGTTGGGCGTGCGTCGAGGAGGTGGCGGCGGCACTCGACGAGCACGAGCGAGCCCGGCCTGGGCAGCGAGAACTCGCGGCAGTGATCCGCGGCTTTCTCGACGACTTTGTCCTCCAGGTCGAAGAGCAGGAAGACCGCTTCAAGGACGACAAGCCGAAGAAAAACGTACTGCGGCTGATGACGCTGCACGCGGCCAAGGGGCTCGAGTTCGACTGCGTATGGATGGTGGGCATGGAGGAGGGCATCCTCCCGCATCACCGCTCGCTCGCCGACAGTCTCCAGGCGATCGACGAGGAGCGACGGCTCTGCTACGTGGGCGTGACCCGCGCGAAGCGGCGGCTGATGCTCTCGATGTGCCTGACGCGAACGAAGTGGGGCAAGAGCAAGCCCTGCCGCCCGAGTCGGTTTCTCTACGAGCTCACGGGCCAGGCCGAGAAGTTCAAC
>Ga0209597_1000886_pt1 | contig 19639 bp, 14 predicted proteins | sample M_140625_MF_Meta_FD_187316 | JGI IMG/M metagenome (GOLD analysis project Ga0209597, IMG submission 187316) | Freshwater microbial communities from Lake Montjoie, Canada to study carbon cycling - M_140625_MF_MetaG (SPAdes) (version 2) | ecosystem: Environmental > Aquatic > Freshwater > Lake... | reverse complement strand
GGCGGTGTCGAAGAGGCCATCGGCGCCCGCGATCAACGGGTCGTCGGCGTTCAGGGGCATGATCACCGTGCCGTTGCCACCGGTGCCGATCTTGTCGAGGCCGTGGTCGAAGAACTGGCCGAACAGGGTGAAGAAGGAGTTGTAGGGGGCCGATAGGCCCTCGTCGGTGGCCACGTCCTCGATGAACAACGTGCCGTCCGACGACACCACGCCGGGGCTGACCTTGTTGTGCACCGCCACGGCAGCGGCATTGCTGGTAGTCTGGTCGGCGATCAGGTTGCTGATCATGCGCGGCTGCGAGTCGAAGACGTAGCCGCTGGTCTGGGTGTAGTAGGTCGGGGTGAGGAGGGTCATCGGGCCCGTCCCGTCGAGGTCGATGCTGACGGCTTCGGCGTCTCGGAACGTCTGGGTCAGCCGGGTGGGCATCGGCCGGTCGGCGGTGGCGTACTGCTCCTGGCCCGGCGTGATGTTGTTGTAGCTGCCGTCCACCGTGCGCAGGCCGTAGGGCAGCAAGTTGCTGCCCAGGAGCGTCAGCAGGTCGCCGCCGGCGGTGTGGGCATCGGCGATCAGGATCTGGTCGAGGATGAACTGAAGGTCGTGCTTGACGAGTTTCATGGATTGGAAGTGGCGGAGATTGGTGCTGTTGATGCTTTATGAACTGGGTATGTACCGGCTAGATCAGCCTGCAAGCTTTGGGTCGGTTAGCTGTTGAATGACTTCGCGAATCAATTCCACCAAGCTGGACCTGGCAGGATGCATTGCGCCCCTGATCCATCATCCATAGACCATTCCTGTGGTGCATGGATGACGGACTCTGGCCCATTGCCCATCCGTACATGCGTGCGTACCAGATACAGCTTGAGAAGCTCCTTGATCGCATTGACCCATGGCTTTGTGGCGCCTGCCGACACGAATGCCCTAACAGACACGGCTGAACCGATTAATGCTATGGACAAAGATTGCTCAGTGGTTGTTTTCTGGGGCCCGTACTTGCTCCAAATCTGCTGCAAACTTTTGCGGTTAAAGCACCTAAGTTCCGGCGGCGAGAGGCGCGCAATTGTTCGTACTGAACCTTTGCGGCTCTGTGACGATGTCCAAGGCTCAGCAGTTTGCCTCGGCAAGTTCCTTCTGCTTCGGCCCTGCGGGAATTTCATCGGAGCTCTCCTGCCCACGTCTGGCCGATCGGGCACAGAGCGGTTGAACACAAAAAAGCCCCGCCGGAAGGCGGGGCCAAGGAACGCCAAGAGGAGGCGTTTCGGGGTGGGCGACCTCAGCGGATGAAGTCGGTGGAAAGGACATTGGCGGCATTGACGCCGGTCAGCAGCAACTGGAACTCCGCTGTGGCAAAGATGTTGTCCGTGTTGCCTTCGACCAGCGTGTTGAGGCCGACCTGGGAGACCCGCAGCTGTCCGACGGCGGTGAAGGCCTGGCCCGTGGTCCGCAGCGCGGCCGAGAACGTGCCGTTGCCACCACCCACTCCGTTGGCGTCGATCGTTAACAGGTCGATGAGGTCGGTGCCCGCGGCGCCGGCCTCGAAGTCGGTGATGACGTCGCCAGTGATCTCGCCCAGGGTGTCGAAGTCGAAGCGGTCGCCGCCGGCACCGCCGGTCAGGATGTCGGCCCCGTTGCCGCCGGTCAATACGTCGGCTCCGTCGCCGCCACTCAGCACGTCGCCCCCTTCGCCACCGAACAGCAGGTCGGCACCGATGTCGCCGATCAGCGTGTCGCTGCCGCCGCCACCGTTCAGGGTGTCGTTGCCCGCTGCGCCGTTCAGGGTGTCGTTGTCGAGCGCCCCGGTGATGACGTTGGCCGCGCCGTTGCCGGTGACCGCGGTGGCGCCCACACCGATGTGGATCAGGTTCTCCAGGTTGTCCGCCAGCGTGAAGCTCGCGGCCAGGGACCTGACTGTGTCGGTACCGCCAGCGGCAGCCTCGACCAGAACGTCGCCGGAATCGTCCACCATGAAGGTGTCGTTGCCGGTGCCACCGTCCATGGTGTCGCTGCCGCCGCCACCATCCAGGGTGTCATTGCCGGCCCCGCCGTTCAGGCTGTCGTTGCCGAGCCCCCCGGTGATGATGTTGGCCGCACCGTTGCCGGTGGCCACGGTGGCTCCTGCACCGATGTGGATCAGGTTCTCGAGGTTGTTCGCCAGGGTGAAGCTGGCGAGTGAGGAGCGGACCGTGTCGGTGCCGCCATTGGCGGCCTCGACCAGGATGTCGCCGGCGGCGTCCACCATGAAGGTGTCGTTGCCGGTGCCACCGACCATCGAGTCGGCGCCCGTGCCACCGTCCAGGGTGTCGTTGCCGGTCCCGCCATTCAGCGTGTCGTTTCCGGCAAGGCCGTTGATGCTGTCGTCGCCGGCGCCGGCGTTGATGTTGTCGGCACCGGTGGTGCCGTTGATCGTGTCGTTGGCTATACCGGTCACGATCAGGTCACCGACCACGTCGGTGGCCAAGGCGAACACTTCCTCCTTAAAGCTCATGCGATCGGTGAAGCGCACGGCCACGCGCAGCTGCGTGCTGACCTGCACCTGGACGGGGGTGAAGGCCGCGGTGGTGGCGCCCGCGATGTCGGCCCAGGTGGCACCGCCGTCAGTCGAGGTTTGCCATTGGAAGCTGAACGCACCCAGACCGTCGGCGTCCGCAATGCCAGCAGTGTTGGCGTTCAGGGCAGCACCTTCGGTCGGCGTGGTGTCCGAGATGACCGGCGCACCGGTGGCCGGGCGGTTGATGGGGTCGGCTGTGATCGCTACATCTTGATCGGCGAAGCGAATGATCTCGAAGTTGCGCAGCAGGTCGACGCCGTCGTTGCCGCCGCCGCCGCCGCCGTTGCCGCCGCCGCCGCCGTTGTCCGTCACGAGATGGCTGCCGTCAGCGAGCGCCGTGATGGTGTACCGGGCGCGTGCACCGCTGAACACGGCCACGTCGGCAGCGCCAGGTGTAGCAGCCTTCAGGATCTCGCGCACGATCACCAGGTTGCCGGGGTTGATCGTGCCGTTCAGCAGACCGGGGCTGAGCGTGGCCATGCTGGTGTGCGAGGTCAGGACACCGCTGTTGCTGGTGGCCTGGATGCGGGTGTTCAGCCAGGCGTCGCCGTCCATCACGTCGTCGCCGGCGCCACCGGTCATGGTGTCGTTGCCGCCACCGCCCAGGATGATGTCGCCGCCGGTGAAGGCCGTGTCCAGGCCGGTGGCCCCGGCGTTGAAGCGTCTCGCGCCGGCTAACACCGCCGACAGGCCGGCGATGCGGGCCAGGCCCTCGCCGGTGAGCTCATGGCCGTCCAGATCGGCGGCTACCAGGTCGGTGCCGGTCAGCTTGTCGTTGCCGTTGAAGCCCGACAGCCCCTCGATCAGTTCGTAGCGGTCCGCGACAAGGTCCAGGGCTCCGGGCGCTGGAGCGTTGTTGGCCAGGTCGGCGACGACCAGCTCGCTCGAGCGGGCGTAGGTCACCCAGTCGAAGCCCACCCCGCCATCAGCGCCGTTCACGCCCGGCGTGCCGAACATGATGTCGTCGCCCGCCTCGCCTAAGTAGTCGTCGTTGCCGCTACCGATCAGCACGTCGTGGCCGATCACGGTGACATCAGGGACGAGGGCACCATTTTCGCCGTACAGCAGGTCGGCGCCGTCGCCGCCCTCGATCCAGTCGTTGCCGGCGTTGCCGAACACAGTGTTGATGCCGGTACCGGCCGAGACGAAGTCGTCGCCCTGGCCGGCGAAGGATTCCGCATCGCCGACACCGCCGTAGATGGCGTCCTTGCCGTTACCGCCGAACAGCAGGTCAAACCCCGAGGCGTTGCTGATGACGTCGTTGCCGTCCGCGCCTTTGATCTGGTCGTCACCGAAGAGGTCGGTCAGGATGTCGTCGCCCGCGCCGCCCAACACGAAATCGTTGCCGGCGCCGCCTTCGAGGGTGTCGTTGCCTTCGTCGCCGTAGAGGGTGTCGTCACCCGCTCCAGCACGCATGTTGTTGTTGGCAGCGGTGCCGCCCATCACGATGTGCTCGCCGCCGGTGAAGCGGACTTGGCGGCCCACGCGGGTCAGCAGCGCCTCGTTCACGGTGGTTGCCAGGTTGTCGACGATGGCGCCCGACGCGTTGACCGCGCCCATCTCAAAGGTGAAATCAGGGGTGGCGAACACGTCGCCGGGCAGGTGCTTGGCGCTGGTGTTGCGCATCACCAGCTCGGCCATCGAGCCCTGCTCGAGCTGCAGCAGCACGTTCAGGCCGGCGGTGCGCGAGAGGTAGTAGAAGCGGTCGTTGTTCTGGAGCGCCAGCATCTGGGTCGAGAACACGTAGTCGAAGGTGGAGCCCAGCATGCCGCCGAAGGGCTGGGTGGCCTCGGCCAAACCGCCCATCCAGAAGTCGACGCTGTTCAGGCCGCCCAGGGTGCCGCCGGTGAAGTCGCCGGTGGCATTCATGAAGTCAACGGCAAAGTTGCTGTTGTCATTGAGCGCGTTGGCGTCCAGCAGGGCCTGTGCGGCGGCGCGTTTGGCCTCCAGCGTGGTCGCGCCGGTGATGGTGGCGTGCGTGCCGTAGGCGGCGACGAAGTTGACCAGCGACTCGGGATGCTTGATGGCCAGGCCGAATTCCACCCAGTTGGCGTAGGGCTCGAGGATCGACAGGCCGGTGTCGCGGAAGAACATCTCACGCGCGCCGTTCAGGCCGGGCGCGCCGGTGTCGCGGCCGCGAGCGATGTTCAGGGCGGCCAGGTCGAGCGGCAGGCCGAGCAGGTTGTTGCGCAGCGACTCGGTGACGAACTCGTCGAGCGCGTTGCCGCTCTGGTGCACCATGCCGTTGACGATGGCGCCGGCGGCTTCGTGATCGGTGCCGCCACTGGCGGCATATTCGAGCGGGTTGAGGAAGGCTTCGATCAGGCCGATCGGGTTGGACGCGCCGGTGGTGGTGTCGATGCGGTCGACCGTGTCGGTCAGCATCGAGTGGCCGAAGCGGTACACCACGTTGGCGAACTCGGCCATGATCGCCGGGTCAACCGTGCTGTTGTAGCCCGAGAAGACATTGAGCGAGGGCTGGATCTTGCGCACGAAGCCTTCGAACACGAAGTGCTGGTACTGCATCTCGGTGGCGAATTTGGCCGCCTGGAACACCCGCTCGCCGTCCCAGTTGAGCGCCTGGGCCGTTACCGGGGTAGTCGTACCGGCCGGGACAGCAACGGTGAGCCACTGGTTCAGGAACAAGCGGCTGGCTTGGATCTGTTCGGCGTTGCCGCTGGCCAGCGCGGCGTTGAAGTCGTCCACCGCGATCACCTTGACCTGGTCGACGATGCGGTTGTGCTCGGAGTGGAAGATGCTGTGGATCGCCGTCAGGGCGATGTTCTCGTTGCCGCGGCCGTCGCCGACGATGTAGTGCTTGTTGAGCAGCTCGTCGTCGTAGGCGACGTTGCGGCCCCGGCTGTCGGTGGCGATGGCGTTGCCGGCGATCGAGTCTTCGTCCGCGCCGATCGCGGTGGCCGGCGTCGCCGGGTTGCCGTCGACGTCGGCGACACCGCCGGGCTTGGCGTTGCGAGCGATGTCATCGAGGAAGGCGTGGCCGGTGCGCAGCACATCGGGGCTGACGCTCACCGGGGCGGCGAGATTGCCTTCGATGGGGCCGGTGGCGGTGACCAGTTGCGGCAGGCCATTGAGGCCGGGGATGAATTTGCCGTAGGCGTCCGTGAGGATCACCGGCACGTTGAACACGTCGGCGTCCGTCAGCTCGATGCCCAGCATCGTGCGGGCCATCAGCTTGACTTCGCCCCAGTTGATGATCGCGCCGCCCGCGCCTTCGGACAGCCTGCCGGTGGAGACCGGACGGCCCAGGGCGTTGAACGCGTATTCGCGCAGGAAGACCTGGTGGGAGGGGTGCGAGCTGTAGTTCTGGCTCAGGTCGACCAACGGTGCGGTGGTGTTGATGTAGCCGCGCACGTCGTCGGCGGTACCGGCGATGCCGTCGGCACCTGGCGAGCTGGTGGCGACGGTCGCCCGCGTCAGCGTCATGAAGCGCAGGTGCGGGGCCAGGTCGTCGGCGGTGTCGAAGATGCCGTCGGTGCCCGCGATCAACGGGTCGTCGGCGTTCAGCGGCATGATCACCGTGCCATTGCCGCCGGTGCCGATCTTGTCGAGGCCGTGGTCGAAGAACTGGCCGAAGATGGTGAAGAAGGAGTTGTAGGGGGCCGACAGGCCCTCGTCCGCGGCCACGTCCTCGATGAACAACGTGCCTTCCGACGAGACCACGCCGGGGCTGACCTGGTTGTGCACCGCCACGGCAGCGGCATTGCGGCTGGTCTGGTCGGCGATCAGGTTGCTGATCGTGCGCGGCTGCGAGTCGAAGACGTAGCCGCTGGTCTGGGCGTACGAGGTCGTTGCGCCGACCACGACCGGCCCCGGGCCATCCACGTCGAAGGTCACCGCTTCGGCGTCGCGGAAGGTCTGGGTCAGCCTTGTGGGCATCGGCCGGTCTGCGGTGGCGTACTGCTCCTGGCCCGGTGTGAGGTTGTTGTAGCTGCCGTCGACCGTGCGCAGGCCGTGGGGCAGCAGGGTGCTACCCAGGAGCGTCAGCAGGTCGCCGCCGGCGGCATGGGCATCGGCGATCAGGATTTGGTCGAGGATGAACTGGAGGTCGTACTTGACGAGTTGCATTGCCCTGAAGTGGCGAGGCCAGGGGGTACCTGGCATGTACATACACTGTATGCACTGGCACGGTTCCCGTCAAGCAAGTTCGATTCAGGTCGGTCAGTTGTGACTCAAATCACTATGCGTGGACGCGGTCAGTCGCCCCCGGATCGCCCAGCTCCATGGCAGCTAACAACTCCACGACCTGCGGTTGTACCCAGCTCTGCTCTGTTCTCTGGAGCCCTCCTCGCGTCTGATCCGCTGCCCCCCGCCTGTGGTTTAGGTTCCACGCCCTCGATTCGCCGGCGCCGGTCAACCCGTTGCCTAACCCAATCGTTGACCGTGGCTCCGCTAGCGAGGCTCCGTTTCCGGCTCGGTGATCGGCGGAACGCGTTCTCCCACCCCTCTGGCTTCGAGGGCGGTGGCTTACGGCGTTCCCTTCAACCCTGCGCCACGATTCCACTCCACTGAACCGCCTTGATCCGGTCGCGTCTCCAGGAATGGAACAGGAGCGATTCCTCCATGGTGCAGAGCGGGCAGACCTCGATGCGGGCAGGATCCACCCCCGCCTGGATCAGCTGGGCCCGGGCTGCGGCTCGGATGTCCAGCCGGTCGTGGCCGGGATCGGAATCCTCCAGCAGAGCCCCGCAGCCCCGCAGCTCCTCCAGGGCGGCATCGGCGTCGCCTCCTCCGTTCGGACGGAGCGATTGGGCCACCTCCAGACTCACCGGACGTTGCACCTGATAGCTGGCTCCGCTCACCGCCGGTCCGAGGGCCACCAGCAGATCGGCCCGCCGGGATCCGGCCTTCTCCATCAGGGTGAGGGCGCCGGGCAGGATCCGGCCGGCCACCCCCCGCCAGCCCGCGTGGCAAGCCCCGACGCGGCCCGTCGCGGGATCGGCGATCAGCACCGGCGTGCAGTCGGCTCCACAAACCCACAGGCTCTGGCCGGCCCCGTCACTCACGAGTCCATCCGCTTCGGGCCAGGGTTCCCCACGGGCTTCGCTGGCAGCAAGCACACTGGCGCTGTGGATTTGGCGGGGCCGGTGCACCGTGATGCCGGCACTGATGGCGCCGGCCAGCTCTTCCGGCCCGCGCCCCTGCCACTGCCGGGTGAAAAAGCCGTGCTCGAACTCCGCCAGCCGATCGGCCTGGAGGTAGTACCCCCCGTATGTCCCCACCCAGGTCCAGCCCGGCAGGTCGTTGAAGCCCCGGTCGGGGCGATTAAAGGGTGGGTCGAGGGCTTCAGCCATGGGATTCGATATGCAGGTCTTCAGGAATCGGGAAGATCGCGCAGCAGCCAGAAGCCCTCCAGGCGTTGGTCCTGTTCCTCCGATTGCACCGCCAGAAACTGCAGGCCACCAGCCTTGGCCCGGGCCGTTTCGAAGGCCTCCAGGGCCACCCGGGCTTCCTCCCCAGGCAGGCTGGTGAGCAGCCAGCGATCCTCCAGGCCGGCCTCCAGCACCAACTGATTTCCCTCCACCTCCAGCCGCACGGGCTCCAGGCCCGCCACCCACCCCGCGATGGCCAGGGCCCGGTGGCGACTGAACAGGCGGATGCCGGGAACGGCCGCGTCCGGCTCCAGGCCGGAGGGAAGCTGGATCAGCCCGGCGAATCCGGCGCCCCATTCGGCGGCTTCCGCCAGGGCTGCCACCGGCAAGGTGGCCCAGGCCCAGCGATCACCGCGGGCGACCTCCGGTAGGGGCACAGGAACGCCCCGGATCGCAGCCGGTCCTGGCGCCAGGGGGCCCACAAGGGCTCCGGGCTCGGTGGGATAGACCTCCGTCTCCCGCTGCCGCAGCCATTCCACCAGGGCGTAGCAGCGGCGGCTGGGCACCAGTTCCAGCTCAAGCGCCTCAGCAGCCCGCTGCACCATCGTGCGCATCGATCCCCGCCAGCAGCGCAGGCGTCGCGGCCGCTCGAAGCCCTGGCTCTGGGCTTCGGCCAGGGCCGCTTCGATCGCCTCCCTGAGCCACAGGGAATTGACGCTGCTGGCCGGGCACACCTTCAGCCAGCGGAAGGGGGCTGGGGATCCTCCGGCGACGGCAGGCGGCGGGGTGGAGCAGATCAGCAACTCCCATCGCTTGCGGCCATCGGCCTCGAGCACCGGTCTTGAATAAAAATCGAGCTCCCAATCGGGATGGAGGCCTGGGGCGTTAGCCACGCTGGCCGCACTGGGGCCGGCTGGTCCGGAACCGGGGGTGACGGGTTGTTCGGCGTTCATGCGGCTGCCGGTCCCGCCATGGCGTTCATCCCCGGGTTCGTTCCATCTCTCCTCATCCCGCCTCCTGTTCCTGCTGTCGCAGCACCGACCGGGCCCGGTTGGCCCGGTCGGTGGCTTCGGCCATCACCGTGGCCTTGGCGATCAGAATCTCTCCGGGTTGTCCCTCCAGCAGGGCGGTATTGAGGGCGATGCGCCCCCGGCCCGGATCAAGGGAGGTGATCACGGCTTTGATCCGTTCACCGGGCTCGAAGGCCTCGCGCAGATCCCGCAGGGCCCCGCCGGTGATCGAGCTCTGGTGCAGCAGCCCGCTCACGCCGCCGAGGTCCACGAAGAAGCCATAGGGCTTGATGGCGGCCACCTGGCCCTCCACCAGCTGGCCCACCTCCAGTTCCCCAAAGCGCGCAGCCGTGGAGGCCCTGCGTTCCGAGAGCACCAGCTTGCGGGTTTCGGGATTGACCTCGAGAAAGCTCACCCCGAGGGTCTTGCCAACCAGGGCTTCGTGGTTCTCCCCATCGAGGAGCTGGGAGCGGGGGATGAAGCCCCGTAGACCCTCGAGGTCGCAGGTCACACCGCCACGGTTGAAGCCGGTGACCTGAACCTGCACCACCTTGCCGTCCTTCTCAAGCTGACGCACCTTCTCCCAGCTCTGGCGCAAAGCCAGGGCCCGGGCGCTGATGGTCACCATGCCGTCGGCGTTCTGCTCGCGGGTCACGAGCACTTCCACCTGCAGACCGCGAGGGAAGCGTTCTTTGAGGTTGGTGATCACCCCAAGGCCAGCCTCGTTCTTGGGCATGAAACCCGGCGCTTTGCCACCGATATCCACATACACCCCATCGCTCTCCACGCCCACGACCGTGCCGCTCACCACCTCACCGGTGGTGCCCACCGGCTCGTTCTCGTCGAGGGCGGCCAGGAAGGCTTCCTCATCGAAATCGAAATCATCCACGGTGCGGCTCACCGCGGTTTGGGTGGCGGCCGGTGCCGCCTTGCGCTCGCCGCTGGCCCGGCCCCGGCCGGGTTCCGGCCCGAGCAGGTTAGCCATCGTCATGCCCTCGAGGGCCCCAAGATCAAAAAGTTCGTCGTCGGAACGGCCCTGGGGCGCTTGCCCTGCCGGGGCGGGGGGCGCTGGTCGGCTGGGAGCCTGCGGCGCATCGGTGGCGGGAGCGGCAGCGCGGCCGGCCGGCGCGACCAACTCGGCCGATGGTGCGGCCTGCGGCGCTGCTTCCTCTTTGCGGATCAACACCACCTGGGGGGGCTTACGTGGTGGTGAGACCGCCTGCCCGCCGGGCGGTTGGGCCGGGGTCCGGGGTTGACGCGGCGGGGGGGTGCCGGATCCGGCCATGAACTTAAGCGTTCTGCGATCCCACACTGTAGGGATCCCCCCTGGAGCACGAGCCGAGAGCCTCGCGTTGCCGATCCCTGCCCGCTCACCGTTCGAGCCCCCCTATGACGTCACCGAATTCGAAAACCCAGGTCCAGGGGCGGCGGCGCCTGCTCAGCCAGCTCAGCTGGCCCGAGGTGGTGCAGGGGGCCGCAAGGGCAGGCAGCACGGTGGTGTGGCCCTTTGGGGCGATCGAGCAGCACGGCCCCCACCTTCCCCTCGGCACCGATGCCATTTTCGCCGAGCGGGTCTGCACCGCGGTGCTGGAGCGGCTTCCCGACGATTTGCCCATCTGGCAGCTGCCCACCCAGAGCCTCGGCTTCTCCCACGAGCACCGCGGCTTTGCCGGCACCCTCAGCCTGCCGCCCCAGTTGCTTCTCGACCTGGTGCTCGCGGTGGGCACGGACCTGGCGGCGGCGGGCTTCCAGCGGCTGGTGCTCCTTAATGGCCATGGCGGACAGATCGCCCTGTTGGAGGTGGCGGCCCGCCAGCTCCACGCGGCCCAGCCGGCCCTGGCGGTGCTCCCCTGTTTCTTCTGGCGAGGACCGGAAGGGATCTCCCAGCGGATTCCCGAACCGGAGCGCCAGCTGGGGCTGCATGCGGGTCTGGCCGAGACGAGCTTGATGCTTCACCTGGCGGAGAACCTGGTCGGTCCCGGGCGTCAGGCTGACGGAACTTGCCAGGCGCCACCGGAGGGTTGGAGCCTGGAGGGCCAGGCCCCCTGCGCCTGGCTGACCAGCGAGCTCAGCACCTCTGGCGTGATTGGCGATCCCGCTGGCGCCTCCGCCGAGCTGGGGCAGGCACTGTTTGACGCGTTGGTGGAGGGATGGCGGCGCCGGTTTCAATCCCTGCTGAACAGCGACTGGCCACCGGGATCCCGGCGGTGTTGATTACAGTCGGCGGTTAAATGCGCGAAAGGCCCTCCATGGCGGTTTCCCTGTCGGATCTGTCCACGAATCCCGCGGCGTCGATCGGGCTGGGCAGCGGTGGCGGCTCAACGGCCGAAGCCTCCCTGCCCGACTTCAGCAGCGAGAGCTACAAGGATGCCTACAGCCGCATCAATGCCATCGTGATCGAGGGCGAACAGGAAGCCCACGACAACTACCTTTCCCTCGCCACCCTGCTGCCCGATCAGGCCGACGAACTGGCCCGGCTGGCCCGGATGGAAATGAAGCACAAAAAGGGCTTCACCGCCTGCGCCGCCAACCTTGGTGTTAAGGCCGACATGCCGTTCGCCCGCGCCTTCTTCACTCCGCTCCGTGACAACTTCCAGCAGGGCCTCGCCGAGGGCAAATTGGTCACCTGCCTGCTGATTCAGTCGATCCTGATTGAGGCCTTCGCCATCGCGGCCTATCACATCTATATCCCCGTGGCCGATCCCTTCGCCCGCAAGATCACCGAGGGCGTGGTGCAGGACGAATACACCCATCTCAACTACGGACAGGAGTGGCTCAAGGCCAACCTGGAGGCCGCCCGCCAGGAGTTGGAGGAGGCCAACCGGGCCAACCTTCCCCATGTGCGGCGGATGCTGGAGCAGGTGGCCGACGACGCCGGCGTGCTTCAGATGGACAAGGAGGACCTGATGGCCGACTTCATGACCTCCTACCAGGAGGTGCTCATCGAGATCGGCTTCACCTCCCGGGAGATCGCCCGGATGGCCACGGCAGCTCTGCTGGGGTGAGCGGCCGTGACCCATGGCAGGATGGGCCTTCTGCCTGGTCCGGCGGTTCCCATCCCCAAGGGTTTCGATCGTCATGTTTGGCCTGATCGGTCACTCCACCAGCCTTGATGCCGCGCGATCCGAAGCCGCCAGACTCGGCTATCCGGAGTATGCCGAGGGCGATTTCGAGATGTGGTGTGTTGCCCCGCCGCAACTCGTTGAAACGGTCACGGTGACCAGCCCAACAGGCAAGGTCATCGAGGGCGCCTATATCGATTCGGTGTTTGTGCCGGAAATGCTGAGCCGCTTCAAGACGGCCAAGCGCAAGGTGCTCAGCGCCATGGAGCTGGCCCAGAAGAACGACATCGCGATCACGGCCCTGGGCGGGTTCACGTCGATCATTTTCGAGAATCTCAACCTGCTCAAGGAGCAGCAGATCCGCAATACCAAGTTGGAGTGGGAGCGGTTTACCACCGGCAACACCCACACCGCTTGGGTGATCGCCCAGCAGGTTGTCCACAACGCCCCTCGACTGGGCATCGACCTGGGCCGCGCCAAGGTGGCGGTGGTGGGTGCGAGCGGCGACATCGGCAGTGCGGTGTGTCGCTGGCTGCAGCGCCAGGGGGTTGGGGAACTGTTGTTGGTCGCCCGCAGGCCCCAGCCCCTGCTGGATCTCCAAGCGGAGCTGGGTTCCGGTCGCGTGCTGGAGCTCAACGAAGCATTGGCCGAGGCCGATGTGGTGGTCTGGGTGGCGAGTCTTCCGGAGGGCCTCAGCATCGATGCCGACCTGCTGCCCAGGCCTTGCCTGATGATCGACGGTGGCTACCCCAAGAATCTTGATTCCCGTTTCGCGGGCGACGGGGTGCATGTGATCAAGGGAGGCATCGTGGAGTTTTGGCAGGATCTGGGATGGCAGATGATGGAGGTGGCTGACATGGCCAATCCACGGCGCCAGTTGTTTGCCTGTTTCGCGGAAGCCATGCTGCTGGAATTCGAAGGAATTCACACCAACTTCAGCTGGGGCCGCAACAACATCTCCCTGGCCAACATGGATCGCATCGGTGAAGCCTCCTTGCGCCACGGCTTCCGGGCCCTTGCGCTCGATGCGGTTCAGCCAGGCACCCTCGTGAGCGCCTGAATCCCAGCCCCAGCTTCCCCGGATCCATCACCTGCGATCCTGAACCTCAGCCTGTCCACGCCCATGGCCCGCCGTGCCCTCCTGGATTTCGAGAAGCCCCTGGTGGAGCTCGAGGAGCAGATCGAGCAGATCCGGCAGCTGGCCCGGGATTCCGAAGTCGATGTGAGCCAGCAGCTGCTCCAGCTCGAAACCCTGGCCACCCGGCGCCGCGATGAGATCTTCCGTTCCCTCACGCCGGCCCAGAAGATCCAGGTGGCGCGCCACCCCCAGCGGCCGAGCTGCCTCGATTACATCCAGCTGATCACCGACACCTGGGTCGAATTGCATGGCGATCGGCGCGGCTCCGACGACAAGGCCCTCGTGGGGGGTGTCGGGCGCATCGGCGAGCAGTCCGTGGTGCTGCTGGGCCACCAGAAGGGCCGTGACACCAAGGAGAACGTGGCCCGCAACTTTGGGATGGCCTCACCCGGGGGGTATCGCAAGGCGCTGCGCCTGATGGAGCACGCCGATCGTTTCCGGCTGCCGATCATCAGCTTCATCGACACCCCCGGTGCCTACGCGGGGCTGTTGGCCGAGGAGCAGGGCCAGGGCGAGGCGATCGCGGTGAACCTGCGGGAGATGTTCCGGCTGCGGGTGCCGATCATCGCCACGGTGATCGGGGAAGGGGGCTCCGGAGGGGCCCTGGGCATCGGCGTCGCCGATCGTCTGCTGATGTTTGAGCACAGCGTCTATACGGTGGCCAGTCCCGAGGCCTGTGCCTCGATTCTCTGGCGGGATGCCGCCAAAGCACCGGTCGCTGCTGAAGCCCTCAAGATCACTGGCCCCGACTTGCTCCAGCTCGGGGTGATCGATGCGGTGCTGCCCGAGCCCTCCGGGGGCAATCACTGGGCCCCCCTCCAGGCGGCGGCAACCCTCAAGGAGGCCATCCAGCACCATCTGGCCGAGCTCGGAGCCCTCTCCGAATCCGAAAGGATTGAGCTTCGCTACGCCAAGTTCCGGCAGATCGGCCGCTTCCTCGACGCAGCCGCCACGGAACCCGTCCGAATTGCTTAAGGTTTCACTGTTGCTCTCCGGTCTTTTGGGGCCGCGATCCTCCCTGCCATACCATCGGACCAGGACCCTGTCAACGACTCCTCGCCGGATCGGAGACTCCGCCTCGTTCGTCCTGTTGTCGGCCTGGATGGGCAACGGCATGGTTCTGGGCCCAACGGGCACTCGATCGCGTTTAGGGCGGGAACCGTACCCGGGGTTCGGAAAACACACCGCTTTAGCCCCATCAACCTGTAAACAGTTGCTGCGATCGGCGTGCCATGCTCAACATGAGCAGGCTGCCGCTGCCCTGCTGTCCCCGGCGCAGCAGCCCTCCATTCCGTCCATGGAGGTTTCCCCTGAAGCCGGCAGCCGGTCCCCCCTGGATACTCCATGACCTCCACGTTCCCGACATCGATCACCGCCGTGACCGTTCCGGCGGCACCCCCCACGAATGGCCTTGGGGCCAACGGCGGTTCGGCGACCCAACTGCCGATCAGTGCCCGTCTTCGTCAGCGCCTGCAGGAGGCCAACGCTCCGTTTCTGGCGAATGACAACATCTCGGCCCATCTGCGGGACGGTGAGATGGATCAACTTGAAGTTGAAGTCACCGACAAGGTTCGCGAGCTTCTACGCAGCCTGGTGATCGATATTGAAAACGATCACAACACCGCTGAAACGGCGGAGCGTGTGGCGCGGATGTATCTGCATGAGGTCTTCAAAGGCCGTTATCAGGAGCAGCCGAAAATCGCCTCCTTCCCCAACGTCAAGAAACTCGACGAAATTTATACCGTTGGTCCGATCACCGTTCGCTCGGCCTGCTCGCACCATCTGGTTCCCATTCTCGGCAGCTGCTGGATCGGCATTAAGCCCGGCGTCAGGGTGATCGGCCTCTCCAAGTTTTCCCGGGTGGCGGAATGGGTCTTCTCAAGACCCCACATCCAGGAGGAAGCCGTTCTGATTCTGGCCGATGAGATTGAGCGTCTCTGTGAACCGGAGGGCTTAGCCATCTTGGTGAAGGCCCAGCACTACTGCATGAAATGGCGTGGCGTGAAGGAACCCCAGACCACTATGGTTAATTCGGTGGTGCGTGGTGATTTCCGCCGTGATCCCAACCTCAAGGCCGAGTTCTTTGAGTTGGTCAAGCAGCAGGAGTCGGTGCTCGGCTACTGAGCATCCCCACCACCGGCCTCACCTGGGTACGGCCGGTGGTCATGCACCGCCCGCACGAGCTCTTCCACCCGCGCCAGATTCTTGACACCTGGGGCATCTTCCACCCCGCTGGAAGCATCGAATCCATCGGGATTCACCACTCCCCGCAGGCCATCCATGCGCTCGGGGGTGATCCCCCCCGCTAACCACCAGGGTCGCCCACAGCGGAACTCCCGCAGCCACTCCACCGGGATGCGATGCCCGGTGCCGCCCAGCTGGTTGCTCACCCAGGCATCCAGGAGCAGGGCATCCACCACGGGAGCGAAGCGGTGGACCTGATCCAGGTCGGCGGGATCCCGGATGCGTAGCGCCTTCCAGAGCAGGAGACCCTCGCTCAGGTCTTGCCGCAGCTCCAGGCATCGCTCCACCGTTTCATCGCCATGGAGTTGCACCACGTTGTGCCCTCCTGCCCCTGGTTCCAGCAGGGGGAGATCCTCCCCGGCGGGATCCGCCACCACCAGGACCCTCAGGCAATCCTTCCGGACAGAGGCCACGGCATCAAAAAGGGCCGGACGGCGCCCCGGCTCCAGCCAGCGGGGAGAGCTCGGCACCCCGATCACCCCCACCGCATCCACCCCCAGAGCGGCCACGGCTGCCGCCTGGTCCGGCTCCCGCAGGCCACAGATCTTCAGCAGGGGAGGTGCCATCACGACCAACCGGTTCGGAGTCTTTCTAAGATCCGGCAGCCGAGGGTCCCGGTTGGGCAATCGCATGCCCTTTTGCGGGCGCCATAACGGGTTATCCGGTTCTCTGATGTTCCAGGCTTCCTGCCAGCTCCGATCCGATGGCTAACCAGCGTGCGAGGCAGAACCGTGGGTGAGGGCTGGCAGCTGTTCCGGGTCCGAGGCATCCCCCTGCGCATCCATCCAACCTGGTTCCTGATCTTGCTCGCGGCCACCTTGGCCTTTGAGCGGCACTACCGCCAGATCCTGGCCACCACCCTTCCCGAGGCTGGTCTCTGGCTGGTGGCCCTGGCCACGGCCCTGTTGCTGTTCGTTTCCGTTCTGCTCCACGAACTGGGCCATGCCCTGGTGGCCCTCAGCCAGGGCGTGAGGGTGCGCAGCATCACCTTGTTCCTGTTGGGTGGTGTCGCCAGCGTTGAGCGGGAATGTCCCACGGCCCTCGGTGCTCTTGCCGTCGCCTTGGCCGGTCCGCTCGTGAGCCTCACGCTGGCTGTCGCACTCTTGGCGGGTGTACATCCAGCCGCCCACCAGTCTGTGGTGCTGGGCGAGATGCTCACCCAGTTGGGGGTGCTCAACCTCGTTCTAGCCCTCTTTAATCTGCTGCCAGGCCTCCCCCTCGACGGCGGCCTGGTGGTGAAGGCCCTCGTTTGGCAGGTCACCGGCAGCCGGCGGCGGGGCCTGGTGGTGGCCAATGGTTGCGGCCGCTTCCTCTCCTTCCTCGCTCTTGGTCTGGGAGCGGTGCTTCTGCTGCGGGGCGGTGGCATCAGCGGAGCCTGGCTGATGCTTCTCGGTTGGTTCGGCCTGGGGGCCGCCCGCAACCAGAGCCAGGTGCTGCAGGTTCAGCAGGCGCTTCGTGATATCCGGGTCAAGGATGTCAGCCGCCGCCGATTCCGGGTGCTGGAGGCCTCGACCACCCTGCGTCAGTTGAGCCGGCTTGAGCCGATCACTCCCGGCAGCCTCCCCGCTGCTTCGCGCGATGCGGCACGAGCTGCCGATCCTCGGCCCGCTGCCAGCCTGGCGCCCGCCTCTGTCGATCCCCTTGCGGACTGGCTACTCGTGTGTGACCGGGGGCGTTGGCGGGGGGTCATCGATCCCTCCATCCTCCAGGAGCTGACCGTGCAGCGCTGGGACAGCGAAGTGGTTGGGGATCACCTCCATCCCCTTGGCGATCTGCCATCCATCGCCGAATCGGCCCCCCTCTGGCAAGCGGTGCTGCAGATGGACCAGCCCGATCGCCCCCGCCTCCTCGTGCTAGGCCCTGCCGGTCTGCCCACCGGAACGCTCGAACGCCCCGAGGTCGCTGAGGCCGTGCTGAAGCGGATCGGCCTCCGCCTCCCCAGCCAATTGCTGGCCACGGCCCGGGAGCAGAACGGCTACCCGCTGGGTCTGGCCCTGGCCCAGGTGGTCCGCTCGATGCTGGCCGCGGGTGAGGTGCAGCTGCCTGATGCCCTGGCCGCCGAGGGATCTCCGCCGGCCCCATCCTCGGGCGCTTGAACCTGGATCGCGATTCGCCTAAAGGGGAGCTGCCCGCTCGACCGTGGCCCCCAGCCTGCTCCACTCCTCCAGGCTGAGATCCCTGCGAACCAGGCTCACCCCACCCCGGTCAAGGGGCAGGCAGCGGGCTGCCGAACGGAGCAGCAGGGCTTCGAAGTCATCGGATCCGATCGCCAGGGGCGGCAGCTGCGGAGGCTCCTCTTGGAAGATCCGCTCCCAGAGGTCCGCCTGGGGGTTGAGCAGGATGCTTCCGTGCTGGAGCAGGCAGCCGCCCCGCCAGAGCTGGGCACTGCCAAGTCGCTTGCTGCCGTCGGCATGGACCAGATCGGCGCTGGTGCTTGTGGCGAAGCAGCTGTTTCGGTCCCGGCTGGGGGCGCTCCGTCCGGGTCGCAGCGGCAGGCCGAGTTCGCGAAAGGCCTGGCAGAGCCAGCCGCAGCATCGGCCGTAGACGCTCTTCCTCGGGCCTGGGGCCGCCGGCCAGATCAGGGCATACGAGAGGTCGCCCCCATGGAGCACGGCGCGCCCCCCGCTGGGCCGTCGCACCAGATCGATGGCTCCGCTGTTGGCCAGCTCCTGCCAGTGGCACGGCACCACCTTTTGGTGAAAACCCAGCGAGAGGGTCGGCCGGGACCAGCGGTAGAGGCGAAGCACTGCACCGGCCTCGGGATCGGCACGGGCCTGATCGAGGAGCTGGCCATCGATCGCCATCTGCCAGGCGCCCGGCAGGGTGTGGGTGGGGATCCAACGCACCATCGCCCGATCTGGCGGGCTTTGCTGGGGGGCTGGCCTGAGGGGCTGCAGCACGGTGATCAGAGGTCGGCCGGTGGGGCGGTGGCGGACCAAAAGATTGGATCCAGCTCGAATCCCAGCACCGCCGCCATCTGGGCGAGACCCTGGCGGCAGGGAACCCCAGCCCCCCCCGACCAACTATCGAGCCAAAAGAGCCGGTGGGTGATCCACAGGTCCAGGCTCTCGGGGGCGAAGCGGATGCCCTCGCTGCGGCTGAAACCGTGGGGCAGCAGCATCGCCACATGGCGGGTGAGGGTGCCGCGACTGCGTTCGAGCACCAGGGGCAGCCAGGGGTTGAGGGCATCGGCGCGCAGGCTCCAGAGGCGCACCTCCGGCACTTCCGAGAGTTCGCGGGGATCATCGTCGGCCCGGGGCCAGTGCAGGTCCAGTTCCAGCTGGCCGGCCATCGCCACCAGCGACTCCACGCCGGCGTCCTGCAGAGGTGCCAGGGGGGAGAGATCAAGCTCCCGGATCTGGCGGGTGGAGATCGAAAGCGCCAGGGACGGCGGCTCCGCAGCGGTGGGGGCCATCAAGAGCTGTGACAGGGCAGGGGCTGGATGTGGACCGTAGCGAGCCCAGCGGGAAGAATGGTGCCGTTGCATTTGCCCAGCCGGACCATGATCAACCAGACCGAAGTGCTCATCGCTCTGGTGGTGGCCGCCCATGCCGGCGTTCTGGCCGTTCGCCTGGCCTTCAGCCTCTACAAGGCCTGAAGATTGCAGCGCCGCCTTGGCAACCCCTGGGCGGACTGCTAAAAGCGGTGATCGCCACTGCGTTCCGTGCCGGTGCTTCCTTTCCGCCAGCCCAGCCGTTCCACCCTCCCCTCCGGGAGCGGTGCTGAAACCAGCAAGCGGTCCCAGCGGCGGCAGGCCGGTGAGTTGAACTCCCGGTCCACCAACGCCACGGCCTCCGGCCGATCCGGGGCGACCAGCACCGGTCGGAAGGAGCGGGAGCTCCGGGCGGCGCCGGTACCGGCTTTCGGGCCTCCCGACCAGGCCAGCCGTGCCCGTCAGGGCCGAGACCACGGCTCCGGCGGTCGTCGTTCTGAAGGAACGTCTCCGCGCCCTGGGAGAGCCGATCAGGTCCGCCGTCCTGGTTTCTGGGCGGCACCCGATCCCTTTAGTGCTCCTCTTGGCGGATCACCGGATCCCCTCCCCCGGCCGCAGGCGGCGGCTCCCGCCGGAGTCGCCTTGTTCGGAACCGATGGCCATCTGCTCGCCATCACCCAGGAACGGCGTGAGCTGGTCTGCAGCGTGATTGGTCTGATGGTCAAGCTCGGCCTGGTGGCGGTGGCCGGTATGAGCCTGGTGCGCCTGGCCGGGGCCTACCAGCAGCGCATGGATCGCAATGGCGAGATCGTGGCCGTTCTGGAGCTTGAGAAAGCCCGCCTGGCCCGCGCTCGCGCCCGCTTCGATCAGCTGTTCA
>Ga0209597_1000878_pt1 | contig 19697 bp, 18 predicted proteins | sample M_140625_MF_Meta_FD_187316 | JGI IMG/M metagenome (GOLD analysis project Ga0209597, IMG submission 187316) | Freshwater microbial communities from Lake Montjoie, Canada to study carbon cycling - M_140625_MF_MetaG (SPAdes) (version 2) | ecosystem: Environmental > Aquatic > Freshwater > Lake... | reverse complement strand
CGATTCCGCCGACTCGCAGTTGGGCGGCATCCCCCGACCTTCTCCTGACACTTGTCGATTTAGTGCGCACATATAAACCAAAACTAGTTGTGGAGCTTGGCTCGGGAGTATCAACTCTTATTGTTGCAAAGGCCGGCGCTAAGAGGGTTATTAGTATCGATAACTCCGATGAGTTTGCAGGCAGAACACGTTCAATGTTAAAGGCTCATGGAGTTCGTGGGGTTGAGGTACGTATCGCAGCACTAAAACCACATATTTCAGGCGTTGATTGGTATGACACCACCAAGTTAGCCGATCTAAAAAAGATTGATCTACTCATTATTGATGGCCCACCAGGATCGAAGAATCCAGAGGCCCGCAAGCCTGCACGCCCAGAGTTAATTAATCGGCTCTCAGCACGAGCAGTGATCGTTATCGATGATGTTAATCGCCAAGGAGAGCGCGAACTCGCCGAAGCCTTTGCCAAAGCACTTCCCAACCATGTTTTGACCATCTATCCACATGAAAAGGGCACAGCGGTAATTTCGCCTAAATAGACCATGGCAATCTCATTAGAAGTTGCGTTGAAAGATGCATGCACCCAGATACTAGATACCAGCACTCTCGTGCGAGTTGTTTTATCTGGGCGACGGCGCAATATGCATACTGAGTTTGAACGATTGGATATCCGCCCAGTTGAAATTAAAGGCGTAATTCAATTGCAAATGAGCCATAACGATTCTCGTGCAACAACGGTCAAGAACATGCTCCCTAAGGCCGATGAGATCATGGAGTTACTCTCAAGTGGCTATGCCAATATCTTGGTCGAGTACACCAGTGGATCGATGTCGATTCGGATCAGTAAAAATGGTGATGCTCATGTGCATTTTGAAAAGAAATCACTAGAGCAAAATCTGAACCACGATAAAAAGAAGGCACGGCTCTTAGAGCCAACCGATCCCTTTTTACTAGAGGTTGGAATTGCCGACCACAAAGGTGTTATTAAGCCATCGAAACAGGATAAGTACTTGCAGGTCGAAGAGTTTTTACGTCTTTTGGCACCTACGTTACAAACTGCAATTGATGCAGGTCAGATTCATAAACCAACTGACGTTCACCCACTATCAATAGTCGATCTTGGTTGCGGTCACGCCTATTTAACCTTCGCCACGCATCAATATCTGCGCAGTATTGGTATCCCAGTTAATGTCACTGGAATCGATGTGCGCACGGCTTCAAGAGATCGCAATAATGCGATTGCTAAAAACCTTGGCATCACAGCAACGATTAATTTTCGAGCCGAAGAGATAGCAACAACAACTGCCGAGCAGGCCGATGTCGCAATCGCTCTGCATGCCTGTGATACAGCTACCGATGATGCGATTGCATGGGCCGTGACTGCCGGTGCAAAACTTCTATTGATAGCCCCATGCTGTCATCACGATATTCAATCGCAGATGGATGCCAGCCCTGAACCGTGGGGCGCACTTACCAAGTTTGGACTCATGAAAGAGCGCCTCGGTGATTTAATAACCGATTCTCTGCGGGCTCAAATTCTGCGTCTGGCTGGATATCGAGTTGAAGTTATTGAATTTATTGGGGGCGAACACACGCCTCGCAATCTAATGATTCGCGCAGTAAAGAGTGATGTAATCCCTGAAGCCATTGATAAGCAGCGATATAAAGAGATGTGCAGCCAGTGGGGGATTACCCCCGCCCTTGAAAGCAAACTTCCAACACTCTTCATCGGTTAGACTTCACGCATGTCCAAAGTCCTTGCATCACTGCCCGTTGGTGAAAAAGTCGGTATCGCCTTTTCGGGCGGTCTTGATACATCGGTAGCCGTTGCCTGGATGCGCGCAAAAGGTGCTATCCCATGCACTTACACGGCAGATCTTGGACAGTATGACGAACCAGATATCGATTCAGTACCAGATCGGGCAAAAGAATATGGCGCCGAGATTGCACGTCTTGTTGATTGCAAGAGCGCACTAGTTGAAGAGGGTCTAGCGGCAATTGCTTGCGGAGCATTTCATATTCGCAGCGGATTAAAACAGTATTTCAACACAACGCCTTTGGGCCGGGCAGTAACCGGAACAATGTTGGTACGTGCAATGCATGCAGACTCAGTTGAAATCTGGGGCGATGGCTCTACATATAAGGGAAATGACATCGAGCGTTTTTATCGCTATGGCCTTTTAGCCAATCCAAATTTAAGAATTTATAAGCCATGGCTCGATGCCGACTTCGTGAATGAACTTGGTGGACGTAAAGAAATGTCAGAATGGTTAGTTGCACACGGCTTGCCATATCGCGATAGCACCGAAAAGGCCTATTCAACCGATGCAAATATCTTGGGCGCAACCCATGAAGCTAAGAGCCTTGAAAACTTAGATACCTCCATTGAATTAGTTCAACCGATTATGGGTGTGCGCTTTTGGGATCCAACAGTAAAAATCGATAGCGAAGATGTAACGATTAACTTTGTTCAAGGCCGCCCCGTTGCAATCAACGGGAAAGATTTCAGCGATGTTGTCGCCCTGATGCAAGAGGCTAATGCAATCGGTGGTCGCCACGGATTAGGTATGGCCGATCAGATTGAAAATCGTATTATTGAGGCAAAGAGCCGTGGCATTTATGAGGCTCCAGGAATGGCGCTTCTTTTTATCGCTTACGAGCGTATGATAAGTGCAATTCATAATGAGGACACCATCGCTAACTACCATGCAGAGGGGCGCCGGCTTGGTCGACTTCTCTATGAAGGCCGCTGGCTAGATCCGCAAGCACTTATGCTTCGCGAATCCTTACAACGCTGGGTGGCATCGGCCGTTACTGGCGCAGTGACTGTGCGCATGCGCCGCGGTGATGATTACTCAATTATTAATACAACAGGGCCAGCTCTGAGTTATCACCCAGATAAGTTATCGATGGAGCGCACAGAAAACGCAGCCTTTGGTCCAGTCGATCGTATCGGTCAATTAACCATGCGAAACTTAGATATCGCTGATACTCGTGCCAAGCTTGAGATGTACCGTGCACAAGGTCAGCTGGGTGAAGGTGAATTTAAATTAATCGGCGAGCTTGAGTAAAGGAAACGAATGAAAATCCATAAGAGGCTAGCAATCGCAGCGATTATTGCGCTGTCGATTACATCCCTAACTGCATGCGGAGGAAAAGATACAGTGGCAGATACAGCAGCGGCAGGACTTCCAGCGGTAACAGCTAACGCAGGTGAAGCTCCAACAATCACACCACCAACAGGTACCGCACCTGCAACATTGCAAACGCAAGACATTATCGTTGGCACTGGCACAGAAGTTGTTGCAACTTCAACTCTGACAGTGCATTACACATTGATGACATGGTCAAAGGGTGCAGTCGTTGAATCCTCATGGTCTGGTGGACAGCCAGCAACATTCCCATTGTCAGGTGTTATCGCTGGATGGCAACAGGGTCTGCCTGGTGCAAAGGTTGGCGGACGTCGTTTGCTCGTGATCCCAGCTGATCTTGGATACGGCCCCAATGGTTCAGGTCCAATCGGCCCTAATGAAACATTAATTTTCGTCGTAGACATCATTGGAGTCTCATAAATGAAAATCCGTACACTCTTAGCAGAGCTAGTTGGCACAGCGATTCTGGCGATGGCAGTTGTTGGTTCAGGCGTTATGGCGGGAAATTTAACGAAAGATGTTGGGCTACAGTTATTTATAGTCGCTTTTGCGACTTTTTTGATTCTGGCAGTTCTCATTCAGATGTTGGCACCTATTAGTGGCGCTCACTTCAACCCTGCAGTAACACTGGTAACACTTATTAATAAAGGTATTTCGGCGACTACTGCGATTAATTATGTAGTCACTCAAGTCATTGGAGCATTTATTGGCGTAGTGCTAGCTAATGTGATGTTTGACTTACCTGCAATCGGTGCTTCCACTCACGCGAAGGCAAGCTCAAACCTGCTGGTTAGTGAAGTAATTGCAACGGCAGGTTTGATTCTTGTCATCCAAATGGTTGGAAAGCAAAATGAGGGTCGCTATGTTCCATTGGCTGTGGCTGGTTGGATCGGATCTGCATATTTCTTCACCTCCTCGACAACTTTTGCTAACCCTGCTGTAACTTTTGCACGCGCCTTCAGCGATACATTTGCCGGCATCGAGATTAACTCGGTGCCAGGATTCGTTATCGCCCAGCTCGTTGGTGCAGTAATTGGAGTTGGCATAGCCAAGGGATTGAGTAGTGAGCGCTAAACCAACTGTTCTTTTTGTCTGTGTTCATAATGCAGGTCGCTCGCAGATGGCCGCTGGTTTTTTGCGAGAACTTGGGCAGGATCGTGTGGAGGTTCTCTCGGCCGGAAGCGCTCCAAAGAGCTCAATCAACCCCGTAGCCGTTGCTGCGATGGCAGAAGTCGGTATCGATATCGCCAATAATGTACCCAAAACCTTAACGCCAGAGGCAGTGCAAGCATCTGATGTTGTAATCACTATGGGTTGCGGTGATGCCTGTCCGTTCTATCCAGGCAAGCGCTATGAGGATTGGGTACTCGATGATCCTGCAGGCCAAGGTATTGAATCAGTGCGCATCATTAGAGATGAGATTAAAGGCCGTATTGAAGTTCTATTGCGAGAGCTCTTACAGCCTAACTCTAAATAGTTTGACCACGCTCTAATTGATGGGGCCATGCAATCTTTACTCCCAGTTTTTCGGCGGCATTGAGCGCCCATCGCGGATTGCGAATCATTGCACGGGCGAGAAATACTGCATCGGCCTCGCCAGTTTCAATAATGTATTGGGCCTGCTCAGCCTCGGTTATCAAACCAACGGCGGCAGTCATGATCGCTGCCTCTGCGCGAATCGCTGCAGCAAATGGAACTTGAAAACCAGGAGTAGCTTTAATTGGCGCATTATGAACATTGCCACCGGTTGAAACATCAATCAAATCGACGTCGAGTGCTTTGAGCTGAGTGCACAATTGGATTGAATCGACTAGGTTCCAACCTCCATCGACCCAATCGGTAGCAGAAATTCGCACAAATAATGGAGTGCTTGCAGGAATAGCTGCACGAACCGCTGCGACAGTTTCAAGCAAGAAGCGAACTCGGTTATCAAAACTTCCGCCGTATTCATCTGTACGAGTATTGGACAGAGGTGAATAAAACTGGTGCATTAAATAGCCATGAGCGGCGTGGATTTCAATGACATCAAAGCCAACGTCTATTGCACGCTTAGCGGCTGCGACAAATTCAACGCTGAGTTGATGAATCTCATCAACTGTTAATGCCCGGGGTTCTGTATAGCCATGAAATGCAATAGCTGAAGAAGAAACACTCTGCCAACCACCCTCATCGGTAGTGGCCATTCGATGATCATCCCAAGGACGCATAGTTGATGCCTTACGACCGGCATGGGCTAACTGAATTCCCATCTTTACATTATGTGAGTGCGCAAAATTAATCATGGGTTTAAATGCATCGGCATGTGCTTGTGTGTGAAGAGATGTACAGGCAATCGAAATACGACCCTCAGGCACAACTCCAGTTGCTTCAACCATAATCAAACCTGCTCCACCCGTCGCAAATGCATTTAGGTGCGCGTGGTGCCAGTCACTGATTAGACCATCGGTGGCCGAGTATTGGCACATAGGTGAGACCCAGACTCGATTTTGAAAGGTAACAGAGCCAATTGTTAAGGGGTCAAATAATGTACTCATTTGGTGAGTCTACGCGATTTTCCTACTTAGCTAAAATGAACTTGGCGCCGGCAATGAGTAAAACAAAGCCTAAAGCGCGTTTGATGCCGGTACTTGAGAATTTAGAGATTCCAAAGCGAGTTCCGATGAAGGCACCTAACAAAACTGCGAGTAAAAAGATGGGTAGCACGTTTGGAAGTGACTTAGTTGATTGAAAGTTACCGAGCAGGCCTGCAATGGAGTTAACAAAGATAAAGGCTGCAACGGTCCCGCTGGCCTGTTTAACACTGACCCATCCCAGCCAAATAATGAGTGGAGACAAGAAGATTCCTCCACCCGTACCGGTGATTCCAGAGAGAAGGCCGACTGCAACCCCGATAACCACGGCTAATACACGGTTAATGGTTCGTGAAGGTTGATCTATTTGCAATGCTTGAATTAGAAAACGGACACCGGAAATGAGAAGGAGCACCCCAATAATTGGCTTATAAACATGGCTAGGTAAGTTGATTCGCCCACCGATAAAGGCTGCCGGTACTGAACCAATCACTAAATAAGTAAACAAAGTTTTATTAAAGAAATTGCTGCGTATATATCGAAAACTTGTATAAGAGGAGACGAAGATATTGAGGGTTAAGGCCGTTGGTTTTATTACAAGGGGAGGCAGATCAAACAGGGTCATAACGGCGATGTAGGCCGAAGCCCCAGCATGACCGACTGATGTGTACAAAATCGCACCGAGGAAAAGACATCCTGCGATTATGAGCGTTTGCGCTTCAAGCATTGAGGTTACTAAACCAATCAAGGGCCTCTGGATTTGCGAGTGAATCTCGATTGCGAACTTCACGTCCATTAACTACATCGGCAACGGCAAGCTCTACTAATTTATTTGATTTAGTTCGCGGTAGAGCAGGGGCGACCACAATGAGATCAGGTACGTGACGAGGGCTAGCTTGTGTTCGAAGCGCCGATCTGATTGCTTTTTCAGTATCTTGTGTGTAACTCATTCCTGGCTTTAGGACAATAAATAAAATAACCCGAGTATCACCCTCCCAATCTTGGGAGACTGCCATGGCTTCCAGAACTTCTGGAAAAACCTCTACTACTCGGTAAATTTCAGCGGTGCCGATACGAACGCCCTTTGAGTTAAGCGTTGCATCGCTGCGGCCAAATAAAGTAAATCCACCAGTTGCCGATTTTGCGGCAAAATCACCGTGCGTCCACACTCCAGGAAAGCCTTCAAAGTAGGATGCAAGATATTTTTCATTATTGGTATCTGCCCAAAAACCCAGTGGCTTTGATGGAAATGGAACGGTACAAACTAGTTCACCCTTTTCATCGATGGCTGCTGATTCACCCTGAACATTAAATACATCGGTCGCCATTCCAAGGCATGCGCCTTGTAGTTCGCCGCGATAAACCGGTTGCGTTGGAACACCTGATAGAAAACTGCCACAGATATCGGTTCCACCCGACATAGAAGCCAAATGCACGTCACGTTTAATACTTTCATACACATAGCTAAAGCTTTCAGGGGATAGAACCGAACCAGTCGATGCAATTGTTTTAATGCTTGATAGGTCATGAGTTTGGGCCGGCACTATGCCTTGCTTGTGGGTTGAATCAATGAACTTTGCAGATAGTCCTAGGAAATCCAATTTTTCTTCCTGGGCAATATCAAATACGCGAGATGGTGTTGGGAACATCGGCGCTCCATCGAATAAGACGACAGTGGCACCTCGACCAAGGGCCATCGTTAACCAGTTCCACATCATCCAACCGCACGTTGTGAAGTAAAATATCTTTTCTGCGGCATGGAGTTCAAGTTGGTATAACAACTCAGCCATAGCTTTAAGCATGGCTCCGGCACCACTATGGATAATGCACTTTGGTTTGCCAGTTGTACCCGATGAGAAAAGAATAAAACCCGGGTGATCAAAAGGAAGGGGAGTAAAGTCCAGAGGAGCACCCATAAATGGCGCAATCCACGACGCGAACTCACTGATACGAATAGTTGTGGTGAGCTTTGGTAGAAGAGATTGAATCTCTGGGATCTTGCTAGAACAATCAAAAACTTTACCGTTGTATTGATAGGAATCAGCGGCCAATAACATTGTGGGCTCTATCTGACCGAAGCGATCTTGTACGGCTCCTGGCGCAAAATCAGGTGATGCCGTTGAAACAATCGCCCCGATGCTTAAAGCTCCGAGGGCGTAAATGATTGTTTCAGTAACATTTGGAACCCAGGCCGCAACACGATCACCTTTAACGATGCCGGCTGACTTCATTGCAGCTGTAGTTGCACCTACCTGGGCACGAAGCTGGCCCCATGTCGTCTCGGTTCGTGTTCCATCTTCCAGAATTGAAACAATTGCAGTATCGCCATCTCGGCCTTTATGCAAGAGATTTTCGGCAACATTTAAAGTTGCATCGCTAAAAAATCGTGAAGATATAAAATCCTTGCCAGGTGAATAAAAACTACTTCCTTTATTACCAATTATTTGGCAGTCATCCCATGCTTTAGACCAAAATAGCCCAGGATTCTCAATCGACCACTTGTGCAACTCGGTATATGAATTTAATCCAAGTTCTTTTTGTAACCGAGCAACTGCCGTATCACTCGTATCGTGCGGTCGCCAGAGTTCGGTGCTCATTGAGATTTTTTAATGATTGCCCGTAAACGAAGGCGATAGTAAGCCCCAGATAAACCACCTGGTGCAAACATGACAACGAAGATAAAGAGAAGACCTAAAACCAAGGCAGGTTCGGCAATTGGGCCACCGATCCACTTAGGTATCGTCTTAAAGGATTCTTGCTGTGTTAAATCCTGCATGCGTGTTGTTGCAATCGAGTAAAAGATTCCGCCAATAACTGCGCCCCAGCGCGTGACCGCACCACCTAGAACCACCATAAGTAAGAGGCTGATCGTGACGCCTGCATCGGCAAAGCGTGGCGCGGCACTTCCTGCGGCAATCAACATAACTGCGCCAAGGAGTGCTGCAAGGGCAGCGCTGATTACAAAGGCCAAAAGCTTATAGCGCTGAGTATTTAGACCTAAGACTTGCACGCGCAGTTCGTTATCTCGAAGAGCGGCAAATACCCGACCTGCAGAACTCTCGGTGACCCACCAGATTACAGCGTAAGTAAAGATGAGTGCGGCCAATGCAGCCCAGTAGATGAACTTAGTATTTGCAACGCTTATAAAGAAACTTGGAATGCGATCGGCGTTAAGGGCAATTCCATTTTCTCCACCAGTTAAATTAAAGAAGTTACGTTGAATGATTACATGGCCAGCTTCGCCAAAAGCCAATGTCACCATTGCAAATGTGATTCCAGTTGTTCGAAGAGATGCAGCACCTACCAAGAGAGCAAGGAGTGCGCTAACGGCTATTGAAATGAGAGCGGCAAGCCACCAGACAACGACTTCATGATTAATTAAGATGCAGCTAACGTACACACCGGTAGCAAAATAGAGTGCATGGCCAAAGGATAAAAGACCAGTAAAACCAAAGAGCAGGTCGTAGGTAAGGGCTAAGCCGCCCCATATAAATGCAACTGCCATGGTTTGCTGCAGCCCAGGTCTGCTGAGAGGATTAGCCCCAAGTATTGGTGCAAGGGCTAAGAGTGCAAGTAAGAGAGCAAGAAGGGGGCGCGAGTATTTCCAACGCAACATTATGCACGCACCTTACCTAGAAGACCTTGAGGTCTAATCAATAGAACAACGGCGAGCAAAATAACGACGACAAAGTCACCAAGGCCAGTTGCATAGTAATTTGCGAACTGGCGAATGACACCAATCATCATGGCAGCTAAGAAACTTCCAGGAACCGAGCCCATGCCGCCGATGACAACAACGATGAAACCGTAGATGAGATACGTACCTGCGATGAGTGGTGAAACGCCGTTAGAGTAGACAGAGACTAAAACCCCGCCAACACCAGCTGCAAAGCCACCGAGAAAAAATACAGTGCTAAAGGCTCGGCGCACATTAATTCCGAGTGCATTGACCATATTGCGATTTTCAACACCGGCGCGAATAATTAATCCTATTCGAGTGAATTTAAGGAGTGCCCAATTGCCTACTAGTAGAAGAATGGCAGTTGTGATGTAGACAATTCGATCGGCGGGAATCTTAGCTCCACCAACATCGATAGCGGTCAAAAACCACATTGGCGTTGGGAACATGCGAAGATCATTACCAAACCAACCACCAAGTACAGCGCCAACCACAAGTGATACACCGACGGTGACCAGGGCCTGATCTATATGGCGCTCATACAAACGAGTAATAAGTAACTGTTCGATAAGGAGGGCAAATAAACCGGCGGCCAAACCTCCAACGAGCATTGCCAGAATAAACTCTGGCATCGAAGTTTCAAAACCCATCTTGCTAGCGACCCAAAAACCAACGAAGGCCCCAACGGTTAAGAAGCTACCATGAGCGAAGTTAAGAACACCCATAAGGCCATAGATAAGTGATAAGCCAGAGGCGATGAGAAAATAGAGTGCACCAAGACCGATACCGGTTATACCGATTAAAATAAACGTCTCCATTTATTTATGCCCTCCGCTCACACCTAGCATCTGATGTACCCAAGCCGGATCATTTAAGTTTTCAGGTCCGCCTTGGAAAACTACTCGGCCTTGATCCATCACAACAACATGGTGGGCAATGCGCTTGACTAGCGCTAAATTCTGTTCGACCAGCAACATTGTTGTCTCGTTCGCGACCTTTGAAAGAGCGCTAGCAACTTCGGTAACCAGCTTAGGTGCAAGCCCCTTCGTTGGTTCATCGATTAGCAGTACTTCATTCTTATTCAATAGTGCGCGTGCGATGGCCACCATCTGTTGTTGACCGCCTGAGAGTGAGCCTGCAATTTGGGTGGCTCGAGTATCTAACTCTGGAAATAGCTCGAAAATCGTTGCAAAGGCGGCGCCATTTTCTTTTGACCGAGACGCAAGCGCTAGGTTTTCCCTCACCGAAAGTGATGAAAAGATCTCTCGATCTTCAGGTACATAGGCAATGCCAGCTTGAACTATTTTAAATGTTGGAACACCAATAATTTCTCGCCCATTTAACTGGACCGAACCAGTTCCAGGATAGAGACCAAGAATTCCTTTGAGCGTGGTTGATTTTCCAACTCCATTTCGCCCAAGTAGAGCTGTAACTTTATGGGCCGGTACATCGAATGTAACCCCATGCAAGATATGTGACTCATTGATCTTTACATGCAGATCGCTAATTCGTAGTGCGTTCATAGCGCCTCTCCAATATATGCCGACTGCACCATTGGATTATTAATTACATTTTGAGGGGTATCGCAGACAAGAAGTTCTCCATAATTTAAAACTGCAATTCGATCGGCCAACCCCAAGATGACCTCCATATGATGTTCAACTATTAGGACTGTTTTTTTATGCACCGTTGCCAGAGAGCGGATAATCTCAACGAGCTCTGGAACATTTTCTACACTCATGCCGGCCATAGGCTCATCGAGTAGGACAATCTGCGAGTTAGAGGCTAAAACTATAGCGATCTCGAGACGACGTTTATCACCGTGAGAGAGCGCACCAGCACGCTGCATTGCATAGGATGCAAGGCCGACTTTTTCTAAACAATCATGGGCCTGTGCAACGACCTCGGTAAATTTGTAGGCGTTCTTAGTTAAGTTCATTGACTTACCACTGGAGGCTTGGGCTGAAATACGGACATTTTCTAGACAGGTTAGATTTGCAAAGACACTGGAGGTTTGGAACGTACGCGCAATACCTGCATTTGCTCGCTCGTGAGGTGTCATATCCGTTACATCTTGTTCGCCGATAAATATCTGACCGCGAGTAGGTTTACGGATTGCGCTGAGAAGATTAAATAAAGATGTCTTTCCAGCACCATTTGGGCCAATTATTCCAAGAGTTTCGTTGTGTAAAACGGAGAGGGAAATACCATCAAGAATCTTGGCCCCACCAATATCAAGTGATAGGTCGGTGACTCGTAGCGCCGAATTCAATTCATTCTCCTTAAAATATTAGGCTCAATATACGCGAAAGAACCCCAGTGTATTTCTACACTGGGGCTCTTTGACGTAAATATGGTGTGTTAGTTGCCCACGCCTGAGATCGTCTTCTGCAACACAGGAACATAACCTGTAGCAGTCTTAGTCAGACCAACAAGGAACATTGGCTGGATAAGAAGGTGAGTTGATCGACTTACAGTCATCAAACCCTTGACGCCGACCCATGAGTAGCCCTCTAGGTTGGCGATCATTGTGTCAACGTTCTGATCTGAATTGCCCTTGAGTGCTTGAACAATCATCTTTGCAGCATCAGCACCTGTTGAGGTAAATAGATCCTGTGTCTTCTTGTTGGCAGTAAACCATGTAGTCATATCGTTGGCTGCTGATGACTTACCAACACCAGGGAAGTAACTATTTGTCATGATCGCCCCGGCACCCTCGAAAAGAGTTCCGTAGATGTTGTATGTGGCTGCTCCGGCAAGACCAGTAATTGGCTTTGACTTTGCAAATACACCCTGAACCTTAAGGGATGTGAGCATGGCACCAGCAGTTAGTGCATTTGACCATGCGATGAAGATGTATGTGCCCTTTGCATCAAGTGCTTTCTTGGCAAATGGCGTGAAATCTGATGTTGATGTTGGAACCTTGATGGTTTCAAATGTGGCACCTTTTGGCCCCATTAAAGCTGTGGCAGCGGCAATGTTTCCCTCACCGAATGCATTTTCTTCAACGAAGAGAACAACTTTCTTGCCGCTAATTGGCTTAATGCCGGCAAGTGGTGCTAAATCCTGAGTTGATGAGTTTCCTGAACGGAACACATACTTGTTCGTAGCCGATGTAACTGCATCGTTCTTTGCTGGACCAGATATGTACAGAATCTTGTTCTGTGCAGCAAGGGGTGCAAGAGTCAGTGCAACTCCTGATGATGCGGTACCGACGATAATTTTAGTTCCGTTACCGACCATGTCTTTAAATGATGCAGTTGCAGATGCAGGATCTGCTCCATCATCTTTAGATGTTACAACGAGCTTTGAACCGTTGATCGACATCTTGCCACCGGTGTAATAGTTAAGTCCCCATGCAAAACCATCGTTATATGCAAGGCCGTATGATCCAAGTGGACCGGATGTTGAGGTGATAACACCAATTTTAATATCGTTTGCAGCTTGTGCTGGCGCCATGCTTGGCATGATGACGGCAAGTGAAAGTACTGCTACTCCCACACGTGCTAGTGAGCGCTTGCTCATAGAGTGTTCTCCTTGTTTGTAATTTTGGCCAAATCGAGGGATGGCTCAGTTAGGAGAAATATATCTCCTCGGTGAAGTGGCCAATGACCGCAATGGCTACAGTTCGATAACATTCTTGCGGAAAAAGGTGCAGAATCAGCCTATGTCACTCCCAACTAGGCTCACCCCTGTTCCAGTCACAGGCGGCTCGCTCGCTGTTTTTCAATATGGAGATGGCGACGGTGAGCCGGTCCTACTTATCCATGGCGTGACTTCATCAAACCGTGCCTTCCAACTCTTTGCCGATTCATTAATTGCTCGTGGCAAAGCACCATTCGCCGTTGATCTTCGCGGTCGTGGTGATTCAAATACTCTCCCCGGACCATTTGGCATGGCTCAACATGCAGGAGACATGGCAGCTGTTATTAAACACTTTGGTTGGAATAGACCCGATGTCATTGGGCATTCAATGGGTGGCTTTGTCGCCGCAGCACTTGTGGGGCTGTATCCAGATTTAGTAGGCGAGGTTGTATTTGCCGATGGTGGAGTTCCATTGCCACTTCCACCTGGAATGACGATTGAACAAGTAATGCCATTTGTTCTCGGTCCAGCACTTGCCCGCTTAGCCATGGTCTTTGAATCTAAAGAGGCCTATCGAGAATATTGGAAGCCTCAACCAGCTTTTGCTAAAGGTTGGTCGGCGGTCATGGATGAATACGTTGATTACGACCTACGGGGTGATGCACCGAATATGAAGGCATCGACAAATCCGGCAGCTGTTGAGGCCGACTCCCGTGATCTATTCGGTGATGATTTAATCGTGCGCTCGCTCAAAGGCCTAACCAAGCAGTGCCTGTTTATTAAAGCCGAGCGAGGCCTGCAGAATGAAGAGAACGGCCTGTATCCCATGGCAGTTCTAGATGCAGTGCTTCCACAATACCCAATGTTGAAGCTAGAGTTTCTTCCAGATTGCAATCATTACGACATGTTCACGGAAGCAAGTGGAGCTGAAAAGGTTGCACAGATAATTTATGGAGATCGCACATGAGCCTAAAAGGTAAGCGCGCATTTATCACTGGTTCATTCCAGGGCATAGGCCTTGGTATTGCTACGGCCCTTGCTGGCGAAGGTGCCGATATTATTTTGCATGGCTTAGCCGATGCTGAAACTATTAAAAAAGCTGAGGCGGCAGTTACTGCAGCGGGGGCATTGAGCGTTGAATCCCACGTGAGTGACCTTCGCGATAGCTCTGCAACTGAGGCACTAGTTGCTGCGATATTAGCTAGCGGCCCAGTAGATATTTTATGTAATAACGCCGGAATCCAACACACAGCTGAAATAGCTCACATGCCCCGTGAAAAGTGGAACGACATTATTGCAATTAATCTCTCATCATATTTTGACACTATGCGATTACTGCTTCCGCAGATGCAGGCACGTGGTTATGGCCGAGTGATCAATACCTCATCAGTGCATGGCTTAGTTGCATCAGTTGCTAAAGCCCCATACGTTTCGGCCAAACACGGGGTTATTGGTTTAACTAAAGTGGCAGCCCTTGAATATGCCGCAAGTGGCACGCGCGAATCTGGTGGAGTAACGGTAAATGCAATCTGTCCTGGTTGGGTTGAAACAACTCTGATCGAGCCACAGATTCAAGCCCGAGTGGATATGTTTAAAGGCGATCGCGCTGCAGGAATCGCCGACTTACTCTCAGAGAAACAACCATCCAAGCGCATGTCCAAGCCCGATGAAATTGGCGCACTCGTTGTTTTCCTATGTTCACCTGCTGCCCACAACATCACCGGAGTATCAATTCCAATCGATGGTGGATGGACGGCGCAGTAAATCTTTTTTAGAGAGAAGGCAGTTCGCTTGTGAAATCACTTGCAGCAATTCTTCGCCAAAGTGGCGCACTGCTTCCTTATGCAACCACACGCCCTCTTGAAATTGTTGAAATTGATTTAGCGCCACCTGGTCATAGTGAAGTGCTTGTAAAAATTGAATCAGCAGGTATTTGCCACTCAGATCTTTCAGTTGTTAATGGCACGAGGCAACGCCCCCTACCTCTTGTTGCAGGACATGAATCGGCAGGTGTTGTTATTGAATTGGGATCTGGTGTAAAAAGCTTAAAAGTTGGCGATCATGTGACAAGCGTTTTCCTGCCTAGCTGTGGCTCGTGCAGTGAATGCACATCAGGCACGCCGGCCTTTTGCTCCGTGGGCGCAGCATCTAATGCACGTGGTGAAATGATCGGTGGGGGATCGCGCATAAGTTTTAATAGCACAACCCTGAATCACTACAACGGAGTTTCTTGTTATAGCCAGTACGCAGTCCTTGATGAGCGCTCACTAATTAAACTTCCTGAAGATATCCCATTCGATATTGCCGCACTCTTTGGTTGTGCACTCTTGACCGGTATTGGCGCAGTCCGAAATTCAGCGCATGCAAAACCTGGTCAATCCCTTGGAGTTTGGGGCCTTGGCGGTGTTGGGCTATCAGCACTGATTGGCGCTGTAATCTCGAAAGCATCACCTATTTTTGCAGTTGATCCTGTTGCATCAAAGAGAAAACTGGCACTAGAACTTGGAGCAGATTTTGCACTAGATCCAAGTGAAAACCTACGCGATCATCTTCCGGGTGGGGTGTTAATTGCAATTGAATGTGCAGGAAGAGCCGATACTTTGAAATTAGCATATGAGGCAACTAGTCGTGGGGGAACAACTGTCACAGTTGGTTTACCACCTGCTTCAGAGATGCTTTCAATTTCAGCACTCTCATTAGTCTCAGATGTTAAAACAATTCGTGGTTCATATCTAGGTTCTGCAAATCCCCGAGTGGATATCCCAGAGTTTGTAGATTTTTGGAGAGCAGGCAACCTGCCAGTAGAGAAGTTACTTACGTCCGTAAGTCCGATGAGCCAAGTAAATGAAGCAATGGATGCACTACAAGGCGCACAAGTGGTCAGGCAAGTAATTCATCCTCATTGAAATTAAAGCTCCAGGCTCTGGTCTATTTACTCGCAAACAGTAAACTTTCCTCATGCAGATTCAAGCGTATTTTGAAAACTGGGCATTAGCTCCAGGTGACAAGGTACAGATGGCTATTTCATCAAGTTTTGGCCGCCTTGATGCTAAATTTCAAAGGATTCTGTCATCTTCTGGAGATCCCCAATACCCTTCCGATAAACGGCAAGACCTACTGGACGTTCTTGACACTTTTCTTGATGTCGTAGAACAAAGAACCTCAGTAGGCTCTTATGGGTATCTTCCATTTCCGCTGCCCTTAGCGGAAGAATTTACTTTCCACTGCCGTTTCATGCCAACAAATTCAACGCTTTCGACACCACAAGTAATTTGTTCCATGGGAGATAGTGAAGAAAATTCCTTAGTGCTTCAGATTATCGGTGGAGCACTTCAACTTAAAGGTAGCAAAGGGCTGCTTCAATTAGGGCAAAAATTAATCGATAAAGAGTGGTACTCGGTTGTTATTGAGATTCGACAAGATGATGCAGTTTTTGACGTGAGGCAATCGACCTCTATTCAGAAAACCTTTGGCAATCAACGCACATCGGGATTAGTCGGTAAACCAGCGGGCTCGGGAGTTTGGCTTGCGACTGCGCCTTTAGTAACGCAAGTCTTCCCTCATCAATGCTTTAACGGGAAAATCGAAAATCCAAAGTTCATCCACGGATCTCAGAATCCAGAAACTTTAGAATTGATTCACGTGGGTGCCCACTTCAATTTGAATATATTAGCTGAGTGGGATTTCTCGCAGCTCTTAAAAAGCAACGAGCTAATGTGTATAACTTTATCCGAGTACAGCGGTAAAGTTTTGAATGGTGCCGAAAGAGGAGTAACCGGACATAATTGGAGTGGCAAATACGATTCATTCCTAACGGCACCAGAAGAGTACGGTGCCGTTTATTTTCACGATGATGAGATGTTGGATTCAAATTGGGACTATAACTTAACTTTTAATTTGCCCTCTGATTTAGAGAGCGGTCTTTATTGTGTGACTTTATCAAGCAAAGAGAGTTCAAGCAGTTTTCCAATATTTGTCCGAAGCCTCAAAAAATCACGAGCACAAGCCCTCTTACTTTTCCCAACCTTTACATATTTAACCTACGCAAATGGGCTACCAGCACTCTTTGATGTCAGCCTTTTGACAGAGCGTAAAATTGTTATTACCGAGAATGAACGGTTTTTGCTTGAGCACCCTGAATTAGGAAGATCTTGTTATGACTCGCATTCTGATGGAAGCCCTGTGCGGTATTCGTCGAATCATCGTCCTATTTTCAACGTCATGCCATCAGCGACAAACTCTCTTTTGGGATCTGTTCGCCATTTTGCTGCTGATCTATATTTACTTGATTGGTTGATGAGATCTGGGATTGCCTTCGACATTGCTACCGATGAAGATTTACATCGCGAGGGAATTGAGCTGCTTGAAAGCTATAAAACAGTGATAACGGGAAGTCATCCAGAATATGTAACTCGCCAGGAGATTGTCGCAATAGAGAGTTACCTCTCCAATGGTGGCCGGGTAATGTATTTAGGCGGCAACGGTTTTTATTGGGTGACTTCAACGGATGAAGATCGGCCTTGGATTGTTGAAGTGCGCCGAGATAACAGTGGAACTCGAACGTGGGATAGCCCCCTAGGAGAAAGGACTCATGTTTTTGATAATGAAATTGGTGGGCTTTGGAGGTTCAGAGGGAAGTCACCTCATCGCACTGTGGGTATCGGCTTTAGTGCCGAAGGATTCTCAGGGGCCCAGCCATACACGCGCCAGGATGCAAGCTATTCAGGGCCAGCAAGCAAATGGTTTGACGAGATTAGTTCCACTCAATTAGGAGAGCAAGGATATGTTCTTGGTGGCGCTGCTGGAGATGAGATAGATAGATGGGATCCGAATCTCGGTTCACCTGCAGATGTTCAAATTCTCGCTTCAGCTACGGGATTTCCAAATGTCTATCAAATCGCAACCGAAGATACACCTGTAGTTCTTCCTGACCAGGGTGGACCATTTAGGCCTGACCGCGTGAGGGCTGACATGATTTATTACACGATTCAAGGCGGTGGTGCAGTTTTTTCAGTGGGATCTATTTGTTATGCGGGAAGTCTGGCTTGGAATAATTTTGAAAATGACCTAAGTACGATCACTACACGAGTCTTGAAAAGTTTTTGCACAAGCCTTCCAGAGTGAGAGTACGACGCAAAATGCCGAGATATCTCTTGACTCGTCAAATCTCCCCGCTACCCTTTTAGAATGCGAATGAGGGGGAGTGTCACCAAGGGTTTGCTCATAGCCTTGCTCTTTGCCTTGATTCCAATTTCTACTTATTCAACGATTGCTGCAGGTCCTCAGACTCCAAGTTGTGGCAATTACAAAGTAACTACCAATGAAGTAATTGTTGGAGTTCAGTTTCCCAAAGGCACCTACCAAATCAATGTATTTGGTATTTCATGTACAAAAGTGATGGGAATTAAGGGCCTATTTGCTCAATTCCTAAAATTAAAAGACAAAGATCCTCTGCCTAAACCCTGGCGTTACTTGGCAGATGCAGTAGGAGCACCAAAGTTTTCCTCTGGACCAGGAGTCGGATTTCGTGTTCAGTTGATAACACCTACTCCCACACCAACAAATGAGAAGCCATTTTCTCAACCACTCGCTCCCACCTCCTTCGAGGATCTACCTTCTCGAATCGATGGAATTATTTATGGAGCCTGGCTCCAAGCAAGTCAGCAAATTCAAAAATCTTCCAGTCCGCTAGGTACGGTAAATGTATTGGTAGGGCCGAACACAAACCCAACTGATGCAAAGTCAATTGATTCCCTTAATTTACTTTCGAAACTTTACTCAAATTCTTCTCAAGTTAAAAACCTCTACGTCATAAAATATTCCAAAGACGATATCGCATGGGCGCAACAACAATACGAATTGCTTCGCCCGAATAATTATCTTGCAAGTGCTGCTGCAAACTATTGTCGTCAATCGTCAGGATGTATTGGCGGCATCGCAGGAATTAATGCAGCCAGTGATGGGGTGATTTTACTCGGACAGGGAGGCGATTATGGATATCCGCTCGAACAAAGCACCATGGATGGTGTCGTAATTGCACATGAATACACGCACACAATTCAAGGGATTAATGCTGTGTGTCGGGGAGGTGCGGGTTGCTACGGCGATTTACCACAGTGGCTAATGGAAGGAACTGCACAATGGTCAGGATCGGTAGCAAGATTGAGCGTGAAGTACTCTGACTTTTTAACTTTTCGCACACGAGATTTAGCAATTAAATATGGAAATGCCTCAACACTCACTGCAGATTGGATAACTACATTCCTTAATCCAAATCCAATTTTTCTGCCAAATCAAGATAATTGGAGTTATTGGACTAAATACCCGTCAGATAATGTTTACTCAATCGGATTTATGGCTATAGAAATCCTCGTCAACATAAAAGGTCCTGGTGCAATCATGAAAATGTATGAGGATGTAGGTCGAGGACAAACATTTGTACAAGCATTTAAACAGGAGTACGGCATTGCCTGGTCTGACGCTTGCCCGATTATTGCCTCTGCTATTGCCGCGGAGATAAGTCGGCAGGTAAAGTCATGATGACGCTGGGCAGATGTATCCACTATTCAAGAGTTTGAACCACATCCAAGGTTTGGACATAGAACTCGGATTCACTTACATAAGTGGGTTGTGAGGGACTCGAACCCCCGACCCAGGCATTAAGAGTGCCTTGCTCTACCAACTGAGCTAACAACCCGATGCTTTCAGGCGCCG
>Ga0209597_1000877_pt1 | contig 19733 bp, 26 predicted proteins | sample M_140625_MF_Meta_FD_187316 | JGI IMG/M metagenome (GOLD analysis project Ga0209597, IMG submission 187316) | Freshwater microbial communities from Lake Montjoie, Canada to study carbon cycling - M_140625_MF_MetaG (SPAdes) (version 2) | ecosystem: Environmental > Aquatic > Freshwater > Lake... | reverse complement strand
TATAAGAACCCGGCATAACCATAACCGTATCACCACTTACGGCCAAATCTCTAGCTTTCCACAAATTCAAAACAGGCATAAGCTCATTCAAACCATTGTTCAAATCGTTTCCATTGACAGAAACATATATAACTTTATAGTTTGTTGTTATTAAACTAAATGTAGAACCTGATAATGTCAATCCGGTACCAGTAGTATATGACGTAGAAGAATTAGATACGCTCAATAAACCAGTATTTGATATAGTCAAACCAGTACCAACTATAATACCACCGATACCAACACTTGAAGCAGTTGCAATAGATAAAGTACCATCAGACATAGTGAGGCCAGTACCTATATTCACACTAAAGGTAGTACCACTCAATGTCAAACCGGGGCCGGCAGAATAATTTGTTGCCATGTTCAATATACTTAGATAGCCAGTAGAAGACATAGTCAACCCAGATCCAACTTTAACATGTCCAAATGAAGTATCACTCGCAACAGATATCAAAGCAGCAGACGCCGTCCATGAAACCAAGCCGTCGTTGTCCGTTGTTAAAACATAACCATCTTGTGGATTGTTGTTGTATATGAAGTCTCCATTGACTCTCAGATTTGCATAGATCTTTCCCATTTATATTATGTTATATTTTTATATGACCACTATTCTTACATTAGACAATGTAGTAGTCGAACTTATATCTATTAGGTTGTTTGTCTTTTTAACAACATCTATAGTTATCAACTCACCGGTATCTTCATCCCATGTATTTACTATTGGGGCAGGTGTGTTCAAATTATGTGTTATACTATAAGTGATTCCACCGGTCATAGGTGAAATAACTTCCGTGTATTTCTGTAATCCACTATTAGAAGCAGTAGCAAAAGTAACTATCTGTATGTTTCCAGAATTTGAAACCGTACCACCATTTATATTTAAAGCACCGTTTATTAAAACCACCTTACCAGTAGTACTTATATCCAATACACCATTAACCTCTAAATCACCATACAAAAGATATTCCGAATAGGCAGGAACAACAATTCTTTCATCAGCAACTATTTTATACTTTAATGCAAATCCACCAGTACTAGATCCACCACCAAAAGGATTTACTCTAAAGTTAGTTCCATCATATACCAAATTGTATATAGAAGTGCTGTTTAAATCATTCGCAACTAAGTCAACCGTTCCTGTCGAAGTCTGTTTCTTGATATATTTAAGACCCAAACCGTTTATATTAAGTGATGCTGTCGCACCAGAATTTGAAGTGGCAAACTGAACCAGATATACTAATTCTGTTGAATAAGTGAAGAAATCACCAGTTGTTATACTATAATTTACTTTGTTTGCACTGGTTGCGGCAAGATATCTTACTTGATTTACTCTTTCTTTATACCATTGACCCGTAGAATAGGTACCCTCATATCTATAAAATGAATTATCATCATTATTCACTCTTATAGTCATTCCATTTGTGGGAAGAGTAGTTACCCAATTACTAAGACTTGATTTGTATTCTGCAATATATCCACCAACCAAACTACCCGAATATCCAGTGTTAGTAAGAGATGAGAAATTTCCAGATAAGGATGCACCACTATTTAATCCGACCAAATATCTATCACCTTCTATTGGAAAAGGAGGTGTACTCATAGTAACAGAAATAACAGGGTTTAACCAATTTGTACTTCCAGCACCTCCACCAGCACCTCCAGAAAAAACAACCCAATTAGTATTATCCATACTATTGGTGCTATTATATCCATATTTAAGTTGGTATGTTGCATTATTTGTTATCACAGAATCATTATAGACCGTACAAAGCATACCCCATTGTCTTCTCTGAACAATTATAGCATCTCTAGCAACCAAAGTGGCAACTTGGTGATGTCCTCCATTTATTTCAAAAGAAAACGCAGAAGCGATTGGCATTGCATCATCTATTGGCCTTATCGTTGCACCTATTAGTGTACCTACATTTTGAGTTGGCATATCTTATTTTTATTTTTTAACTTATATTTATCGTAGATGTTCCATAAGCAGTATTACTTACCCAAACATCATAATTTACCCCTGAAAACCCATTTTCATTAGAAAATACAAAATTATTTTTTACTTTGGTAAATGCACTATTGGACAATCCATTTATTTTAAAAGTAGGTGTACCAAATAAAGTAGGCCATGCAAAAAACAAATAATTACTACCGGCCGCATAATCAGATAAACTTAAAGACCTACTAGTTGCAAACACCTTTGTTGTTAAAACTCTATTATAAGTACCAGGAGTTGCCTTAATTGTATTACTAGTTATACTATCAGATATCTGAACTATAGAAGAAGATACTGCAGCACTATTACTACCATCCGGTCTTACTGTCAAATCTGGATTTGGATTACCAGAAAGTGTACTAAGATTTAAAGTACCATAATAAAGATAGTTTTTCCAAGTAACCGTAGTAGTGGCATTTGAAGTTGCTTTACCATCACCAATAGTTAGTGTATATGTATTTGACTCACTTGTAGAACCAGGAGTTGCACTATGGGTCGCGTAACTTACAATAGATGCGGGTGTTGTTGATAATGTACTTGGACCAAAAGTCGCAGTATTTGTATTATTCTGTGTTATCACAGAAGGTATAGGACTTATGACATTAGTACCACTAAGCAATTGTATAGATACTGCAGTTATTGGCTTTTCAAATTTATTTAATGTAAAATTTAATGTCACTGCAGTACTTGATCCAAATTGTCTATCTCCACCACCATTCAATGAACATGTCGGTGCAGTATATGGATAAAATATTCTATCAAATACATCTTGTAATGTACCACTAAAAGTAGATCCTGTTGGAACACCACCCACAGTAGCAGCACTAGATAAACGTGTTCTATCATATCTTAAATCTGTTGAAGAAGTACCAGAACCAGTTGCATATATGTTTATACCAGAAGAGGACAATCCCGTGTTTATATCTTCTATTCTATTCCATAAAGTCCAAACTGCATCTCTAACATCTTTAGCATCAATTTGATTAGTATTATTATCAGGTATATTGGAAAGCAAATCCGAAATATATGCATAATCTGCGATAACGTTTTGATTACCACCATTATTATCATATATTGTATTACCCGTATTATAACTCTGTGTAGACATATGAGTTTTATTCTTTTTTGGTATATATTAAATTTCCATGACGCTTTATTTTTATTTCAATACTTTATGATTATATTTGTATAATAAATATAGAAAATGAAAGAAGAATTATTTAGATTCATCGAAGAGAAGGCACCAGGTGCAAAACCACTTCTTCTTGTTATTAGAGGATCACATGCATACGGAACAAATATTGAGACATCAGATACCGACTATGCTGGTGTATTCATCCAATCACAAGAAGACATCTTTGGATTCAATTACAAAGAACAGATTAACGATGATACCAATGACACCGTAATCTATGAGATAAAAAGATTTTTAGAATTATTGACATCAAATAATCCAAATATTTTGGAGCTACTTAACACACCGGAAGATTGTATAATCTATAAAGATCCTATCTTTGATCTTGTATTAGATAACAGAGATAAATTCATTACTAAAGTTTGTGCAAAATCTTTTGGTGGATACGGAAAGATGCAAATTCAAAAGGCAAAAGGTCAAAACAAAAAACAAAACTGGGAAAAAGACAAAGTAACTCGTAAAGATGTACTTGATTTTGTTTATGTTATTGATGGCCCAAAATCAATTCCATGGAAAAAATGGAATGAAGATTTTAATTATGAAGAAAAATTCTGTGGTGTCGTGAACGTACCAAATGCTAAAGATGTTTACGCAGTTTATTATGATAAAGATGCTAGAGATGTGTTTTCCGAAAATGTATCAAAATCAACTAGAAATCTTCTAATCAAATTGAGAGAAGAGTTAAATCAACCAATGGGTTTTGGTTATAAAGGGTTAGTTAAAACTGGTGAAGGTGATAACGTAGCCGAGTCAAATGCTCTTCGACTTTCTTCTATTCCAAAAGGTGAAACTCCAATCTGTAATATCGTCTATAACAAAGATGGTTATTCAGAACATTGTAAAGATTATAAATCTTATGAAGATTGGTTAGCTAACAAAAACGATGCTAGATGGGTTGATGTCAAATCTCACGGTCAAAAAATCGATGGTAAGAATATGATGCACTCAAGAAGACTAATGGATATGGCAAGAGAGATTGCCTTAGGATTAGGTATCAATGTTCGTAGAGAAAATGCTCAAGAACTTATCGATATCAGAAAAGGGAAGATTGACTTACAAACTCTTATCAAAAAAGTTGAAGCAGAAATCATTGAAATTGATGAACTTTTTGATAATTCAAATCTTCTGGATAAGGTAGATGAATCTTTTGTCAATGAAATACTAATCAAAATAAGAAAAAATATATATAATATATTATGAGTATAATAACACTGACACTTATGTTTATATTAGGCTTCCTATATGCGAAGATTATAGACAAAACAAAAGCACACTTCAAAGACAAAAAAATTTTGAAGAATATGGTAATACAATTTGAAGAAATTTTATCCAATATTAAAAAAGGTCAAGCAGTATTTGTAAGTAGAGTAAATCATACTATAATGATAGACACTAAACTAAAAGACTATAATGTCGTAAACATAGTTTATCTTATGGATAAAAAAATTGTTTGTATCTTTAAAGAAAATAAATGTATCTATACATCAGAAACAATAGAAAATGGATTAAGAGACAATATAATAGCAAACATACATGATCTTTATGGAAAAGAGATTGAAGATGTTGTAGAAGTATTAGGAGTTACAATTTCTAGAGAAGAATTGAAATCAAAACTAAAAGATTTTGAAGATTCCAATCCAAATCTTGATATGACTATGTTTAATAAAACAGAATTATCGGATATAGATATGATAATCGAGGAAAATGAAGATCGATTTGATGTTGATTCTATCTTAGATAAGATAAGTAAAGTTGGTATGGAAAAAATAACAAAAGAAGAATTAGATTTTTTAAAAGAACAAAGCAAAAAATGATGGACACAATTGTTATGCACAGCTATAGCTATTTGATGAATAGTAGCTATGATAGAATAAATCAAGGAAAATGCTACGACATATCCTTTAAACCTTATACGATAGATTTTATCGACAAGCTAATATTCTACTTTGAGGAAAGAGAAGAGTATGAAAAGTGTAAAATACTATTCGATTTCTCTAAAGAGAGATTTGACCACGAAAAAAACTATTCACTAATATGAATATTATACAATTACCGGACGGTACTATAGAAATAGATGATGGTAGTAAACCAGAAGGATTCGTACAAGAAGAATCTTCATGGGAATATGAAAGATCTGAGATAGACCAATATTTCATCGATGAATGTGAAAAAAGAGCTGAAGAAACAGGGGAAATACATTTTCTTTTTGATACTAAGTTATCTCACTTCGTTAAAAAAAAGAATATCTTAAACAAAGAAGATAGGAGAGAATCTGATCTTTCAGAACTATTGGAAAATGATGCATATCATATAGGAAAAGAAATAGATTTCAATCAGATGCCTTCTCGATTTTCATATTATGACACCGAGACAAAATTAAAGTGTCGATATGAGAAGTATTCTTTTGTGTTAGATTTTCTAAAGAGCTTAGGATTCGAACCATCGGAATTCAATCTTGGACCAGAAATGGAACAATCATATATACTAGAGCTTAGAGAAGGAGAAGATATAGAAAAGTTCATTGTAAGATTACAACCCAATCTTTTTATGAAACTTATACATATGAGAGACGATTTTAATACAATCTATAACGGATTCTTTTCAAAAACAAATATATTCGAGGCGTTTGACAAACATTCAGGAAATCTATCGAAGATTTTAGTCAGAGATACTAAGATAAAAGATATTCTATCATGAAAAAAGAGAGCTTTGTGGCTCTCTTTTCTTTTTTTATTCAACATATCTAAATGAATATCCTTTAACATGATTTCTACCTTTAGCGACCTGACAAGCTTTACCATTTAAATGTATGAATCCTAATTGCCTACATGCTTCTGAAATAGCATAGTTTAAATTCATATGCTCTACCATAATTTTTCTTTTTACCAATTCCTATATAAAATATTTCATTTTTATCAAATCTTTTATGTGCATATAAATACCAATCATTTTTCATTGTATAAAATTATTTTAAAATTTTCCAAAATTTATCAAATTTTTCCTGGCGGTCTAATAGACCATTGACTCCACCATTTATTTTTTTAGTTACTTTAGTAACAACATCATCGGTTGACCCTAAATCACATATTTTCCATAGATTATTTTTATCAAAAAACCATGCAGCAGATGCCATAGGGTATTTAGTAGAGACCAAATCAGGATTAGTAACACAATCTTCTCCAATAAATTTAGAAAAACCTAAATAATTAAGACGACCGGTGCACTGGATATATCCGCGGCCTCTATATTTCCAACCATCACCGGAAGCTTCATTACCATTTCCATTTTGGTTTGCGTAAACAAAGTTTGCGATAGCCTCAGGATTTCTAGATAAAGTATTTGCTTTTAGTTTTTCATTAGCTTCAAGAACTTTATTATGGTTAGTGTCAAAATCACTTTTGAAGGTACCTAAAAGACCTTCCGAACCATAATTTAAGTTTTCAGAAACAGCTTTGAATCCACCAGACTCATGACCACATTGTGCCAAGAAATGAGATAGTCTCAATACGTTTGTAATGTTGAATTTTGCTGCAGTGTCAGGAATCTGAGCAATAACAGAATCTGGAAGATGTCCTTTTAATGCCTCAAGCTTAAATTCACTTGCAGGTATTACAACCGATTCTTTTACGATAAAAAACATTTTTTCCCAGCTTGTATTTGCAGAAGTTATCACACCGTCCACAGTTAATCCATTTTTAGATTGCCACTCTTTTACAGCTTTTTCGGTAGCAGGACCAAATGATCCATCAACAGACAATCCTAACTTTTCCTGAAGCGATTTAACATCACCTCCTTTTGATCCTAATTTAATTAACATATCAATATTTTTATTTTGATATTATATATAAATTAAGAAAACCAATTTTATAGTATTAGTATATCATGATGTTACATGTTTTAGGCTATTTTCCAAATGAAATGATTTCCTTTTCCAACATTTTCACCTTCTTTGTAATATTCAGAATCAAGTAACTTACCTATCAATTTTAATAAAAATTCTTCAGTAAAAAAATCGTGCATCTTTTTTTCAAAAGCTTCTTTACCCACTAGATCTGAAAGATTTATAGATATGTCGTCTGCAAGAACAACTTCTTTTTTACAAAGCTCCTCATATAGATGTTCTATTATATTTAATCCTATTATATCAATATCTTCTTTTGAATAGATGAAAACTTCTTCTTCCTCTATTTTAAAACAATGCTTTTCAGAATCCACGATGTCTATCGATCCTAAGTTTGTGTCAAAAACGTCCGCTAACACTTTCTCCATGCTTAGATCTGCCTTTTCAATTCCTTTATAAAGACATTGTTTCATAGAGGCAATCTTGAACTCATCTGATTCAAAGAATTTGAAATTCTCAAAAGTAAGAACTCCATCAGATTCCATATTAGCTCTGTCTTCGATTATATCAGAAAGAACTCTATCTATCCCAGTTATTTCATTCAACTTATTTCTTATAAGGAACTTTTTGAATCTTTCACTACCTGGTTGAAGGTATCTTTTTAGGTTTGAAGGTCTGATTTTTCCTTTGGACATGTATTCATCTACCAGTTCGTTTACTATCTGATAGTATTTGTTTGCATCTTCTCTACTTTTTATTGACATTGCTTAGAATTATTTTCTTGTATATGTATATATTAAATATATTTTTTCTTTTTCTAAACAAACCTTTCTAGAAAATATATATATATCTCACAAAAAATAACAAGACAGAAAAATATGAAAAAAGCATTGTTTTTAGTAATCACATCTGTGGTACTTGCATCTTGCGGTGGCAAGACTCCTGAGGGAGAAGCTGCAAATACTGACACGACTGCCGTTGAGGCTGCTGTAGATACTACAGCTGTTCCGGCATCTACCGTTGCAGTAGATACTACTATAGTTAAGTAATCACCACAGAAGGTTACAACGGAATGTTGGAAAAGCGAGGCACATCAAATGTGACCTCGCTTTTTTATTTTGCGTCATTCGCATTTAATATATAGAATATAATTAAATATATACTTTATGAACCTATCACAAACAAAAGCATATTACAACACAAAGCCTGTAGAGTTCGTCGTTAAAGAACGATATGAACTTATAGAGGATAATGAGTTCATACCTAGATTTTCATTGAAGAATGTAAAAGAAATTTCTAATATTCCAATTAACGAGCCTATCAAATATAATGAGCAGACTATGATAAAGGCAATTAAATACGGAATGATATTCCTACTTAATTATAAAGGTGAAGAAGATAGTCATTTTGCTGGTCATGAGCGAGTTATATACCCAATGGTGCTAGGAAGGTCTTCAAAAGGTAAAACTTTGTTAAGAGGATGGCATCTGAATGGATGGTCAGTATCTCAAAAAAGACACATAAACAAAATCTGGAGGCTTTTTAGAACAGATAGAATACTTTCTATGACTTTCACTGGATCGTTCTACAGATTGGCCCCAGCAGGTTATAATATGAATGATAAAGGTATGCGAGGAGGTATCATAGCTAAAGCGGATTTTAGTGAGATTAGAAGAAATCAACAAAACCTTGTAAATCAAAACAAAATACAAAACAGAGAAGAGATTACTCTTGGTGGAGAAGAAAGAAAATTCGCTACTATAGTAGTAAAAGAGACAGATAGTCAATTAGACCTAACTAAGGCGATGGAGAATGCTTATATAAACAATATCAAAGACACTACTACTCTAAGAGTATCATTCTTGAAAAGTGTATATGGAAACAAATATGTTGCAGTATTAGGAGCTTTGGGTCAACCAGGAAATACTGTCAAGATTCAGACTGATAAAAACAAACAAATAGGAGTTTTTAAAGTTTTAGACTCGGTTACCGGACAAGTACTTAAAAATATAAAGAATGTAAAGGGGAATACTTTGTATGACCTTTATCTATTTGAGAAGAAAATTTAACTTTCCACTTTTAATATATAAAAGAAAATGTTTTAAATACATGAAGAATTTACGTAAATTCTTGGATTTTATCAAAGAAGAACTTAGGATCGACAAAATGGATTCTGAAAATATCGAACAGATAAAGAGAAATATATTGACAAGACTTGGAGAGTATAAAAGTTCTATATTAGACAATATTGTCTACAACTTCCAAACAAACAAAGTAGAATATAAATCTTTTGAAAAGATCGAAGTAAATATAATAATGAGAGAACTCAACAACGAGTTCACACCAGAGGTTATACAAGACTTAAACATCGATACTCTTCTTAGAAAGATAAACCAACTTATGGAACTCAAAAGAAGAGATACCAAAAGTAACATAAGAAAACAATTTGATGATTTTTCCAAAACTATAGATAATAGAATCTCAGTTATTAAAACTGGTGCTCAGGCTCAACACTTTGATGAGTTTGAAGGTGAGAGATCTATACTTACTAGAAAAGAATACGAATCTGAGAAATATCAGATACAAGTAGAGCTTATGAAACTTCAAGAGTGGGTTCTGAAGAACGGTAAGAAAATAGCTATAGTTTTCGAAGGAAGAGATTCTGCAGGAAAAGGTTCTACAATAAAAAGATTTGTCGAATACTTAAATCCAAAAGGATTCAGAGTAGTTGCTTTAGGACTTCCAACTGCAGAAGAGAAAGAAAACTGGTTTGCCAGATATGAAGCACATATGCCTAAAGAAGGAGAGATAGTATTCTTTGACAGGTCTTGGTACAATAGAGCTGTAGTAGAACCAGCAATGGGTTATTGTACAGAAGATCAGTACAAAGACTTCATGGAAAAAGTGGTAGATTGGGAAGAGAAGATGATAAAGAAACAAGGTCTTCATCTTATTAAGTTCTGGTTCTCTATAACTAAAGAGAAACAACTAAATAGGTTCGATTTAAGACAACAAAGTCCTCTAAAATACTGGAAGTTCTCACCAAACGACGCCAAAGTTGTCGATAAATGGGAGATAATCGGACATTATAAAAATCAGATGTTCAACCTTACATCAAGTAGGACTACACCTTGGGTCATAATAAACTCAAACGACAAAAAGATTGGAAGATTAAATGCCATGAGATACGCACTTTCTGCTATTCCTTATGAAGAAAAAAATCAAAATATATGTAAATACTATCCAGAAGTAGTAAACATTCTAAAATAAAAATAAACGATATGGAAATCAAAAAATTTAAACTATTTAAAGAAGACCATGATGGTGGTCCTCAAAACTATATGTTCTTTGGTAATCTTAAAACAATCAAAAGATTAGTTGATGAGATGTTAGAAATGGATGAAGCAGAAGTTGACGCTATGCTTACAAACGGACACAACTGGGCATTAGACCACATTGCAACATCTAAGGATGATGTAGAAGAAGTATTCAATTTTCTTGCAGGTCACTCAGAAGAGCATGAAGAAGAACATCACGAAGAGAAACCACTATTGGGTGGACCTGAATCATCTCACTCAGAGCATGATGCTAGACATAGAGATGATGAAAATATAAAAGGCTTTGAAGATTTCAGCCTATAAAAAATAACATTTAAAAATGTCTTATACAAGAGAACAAATCGAAGCAGCCGTAAAATCAAAAGGCTATGTATGGTTTGCTGATGATGCAAACAAAGGATATGATGTAAACATCGTTGGAGTAAGAAACTCATCTACAGGAACAAAAGTAACAAATGTATTTGATGATAACATAACATTATCATTTAAAGATGAAAAAGGAGCTTGGCAATTCTATTCTTGGATGAATACAACAGATCCAGGTAAAAAATCTATGTTAGAATGGAAAAAAATGGGTATTACTGGAGGTTGTGCTAGATTAGTTACCGGACAATATAGATCAACTTGGAAAATTGATAAACATCAAGGTAAATATGAAGCACTTTGTCAAAGAAATGGAAAAGTTAAAGTATATAGAGATGAAGATCTTGACTTAGAATATAATGAGAATAAAATAACTGAAGGTATTTATGGTATAAATATTCATAAAGCAGGACAAGATTCTACATGGGTGGAAAATTGGTCAGCCGGATGCCAAGTGTTTAAAAGAGTTAAAGATTTTGATGAATTTATGAAAATTTGTAAAAAGGCTGTAAAAATTCATGGTAATTCATTTACATATACTTTAATAGAATCAAAAGATATTAAATAATGAAACATCTAAACAATTTTGAATCCTTTTCGATAAATGAACAAAGAACATTAGCAGCTCTTGATGAGTTATGTAATTTTGATTCTATCAATGAAGGATTTATGGATTGGATAAAAAAGATTGGAGAATTCTTTGAAAGAATAAACGATTCTATAAGAAATCTTATGTTGACACTGATGGAGAAAGGATTGATGGCACTTAGTCTCGTCAAAAAGTTCTTCGACAAGGTACTGGATAAGATAAAAAGTTTCAAAGAAAAGCACCCTGCCTTATTTAGAACTATAATCATAACACTTATTCTAATAGTTTTATTCTTTGTTCTATGTTCTGCAGCAGCGACTAAACAAGCTACACCACCGGAAGGAGTAATGGATGCTGCGATTGGATTCCTGAAAAGACTTCAGTCCGAAGGATCCGGAAAATACGATGATGGTCTTCTTATGAAAGCACAAGCATATTTGTTTCAATTGAAAAAAGGAGGATCGGTAGACAATCCAATCTTTGGAAAACAAGTGACAGACTTGGCAAACTCAGCGATGAAAGTTGTTCAGCAGAACGCAGAAGAGATAAAGAATATGACACCTGGTGAAGAAAGAAATCAATCAATACAATATTTGTTAAATCTAGCAGAACAGGGTTCGAAGATGGTGAGCTATAAAATAGTAGAGTACCAAAATGCACTCACCGGAAAATACGCAGGTGAGACAATAAATTTAGCCTACAAATAATCAAAACCTCTCAAATCGAGAGGTTTTTTTGTAAACATTCTACATATATTTTTATAGAATAAGGTACAACAAAATATCAGAAACCATGAGAAACGAGATAGATGAATTCATCACATTTATAATGAGCTATAAAAATGATGAGAGAGTAACAATAACTAAAGATATAAAATACGGTCATAAAAACTATTGGATAACCTTCGATATTGACTCTGAACCAAAGTCAATCGTGTCTAACAATCATTGGGGAAGTATCTCTGGTAGAATGTCAATACACTTCGATAGAAGAAACGAATGTATATTCTTTTCATCAGACAACACAGATGTATCAAATATTGTGATAGAAGACAAAAATCTTTTAGACAAATGGTGTGAAATCATAGAAGATTACATAGCAAGCAACCTAAAAACAGATTTTAGACAAATGGTCGAGCAAACACTATCAAGCTGTTACAAAAAAAACATCCATAGAGAGTGGAAAATGAAAAAAATATTCGACGACGAAGATGAATCTTTATAATCAAGAAGAACTAGACAGAATACAGAAGACAAAAGACACCAACGACCGATTGGAAGAATTGTTCAATGATAAAAGAGCAGAATGGAATAAACAGGTAGAGCCACTTTTCAAAGCACTAACTACTGATTTATCTAACCCATCGAATTCTAAATACATATTAGAGGCACAATCTACTGCTTTATCGTTTAGACAACAAATAAACGAAAATATAAACTTCTTCTTAAACAAAAGAAGTAAGGAAACAACAAAGATTAAAAAACTAAGACAAGATAAGTTTGTATTTTACGCAATCGGATTTCAAGTAAAGACAAATATGGGAGAAAAAACAATTCTTATTGATGCACACATCGCAGAAAATGATAGATGTATCGAGTTGATTGAATCTTACATTACTTTTCTTAGAGATACTGTCAAAAACTTAGAAGCATTCGGATATTCAATAAAGAATATGATTGAACTAATGAACTACTTAGGAAGATAATATGGAAGATGATATATTTAGAACAATAGGTGCAACAATAGGTGCTTGCATATTCGCATTCCTCGTATGGATGTGGGTACGTGAAATAAACTACGACCTCAATGTAGTAGACACGAAAGTAGAGCTCACCGACGGAACCGTATACCTCTGTGTGGAGGCAGACTCAAGGCGAGACGGAATGACTTATATAAGAAAGCCAAAGAATACCGATTATGCTCGCATAACAATTCCGACCAGCACGGTAAAAATGATAACTAGATTCAAATAAAAAACCACTTAAAAAGTGTTTTTTTCGTTTACAAGCATTTTTTCAAAATACTCCCAAAATACTTTATGATCAACAGCAACTGATATTCTACTACAATTTTCATGCTTCAATTGCTTGTTCAAAGAAAACTTACTCAAAGGAACACTTGATATCTTGTTCTTCAAAAGCTCGTCATAAGAAATATTTACAACAGCGAAAGGTCCTGTAGGTGTATTTGGATATTCATCGAATAATAGACCATTCATTTCAAGAACCATTATATTCTTTTTGATACTATCAACCGTTTTCTTTTTATACTCAGTTATCGCTGTCTTTTCTTTAAGAAGTTCATTTATTATGTGTTGAGGAAGAGTAGATATCGAGTTATACTTATAAAGAGATTTTATTCTCAATGTCTGATAAAGCTGTTCGTTTTTTGTAGCGATATAACCAACTCTATATCCAGAAAGACCAATAGACTTTGAAAAAGATGAAACAACAATTACATTTTCAAAAAACAAATCACACAATCCATCATTCACATCACTGAACAAATAGTAGTATGGAAGATCCAAAACAACGGTTACACCAGAATCTTTTGACTTTAGAAGAAATTTCTTTATTACATCCAAATCAGGACAGTATCCAGTTGGGTTTGATGGATAACAAAGCATCACCACACCTTCTCTCGGCATAAATTCATCAATCTTAAAGTCATCAAAAGTTTTTATTTCTTTTCCGTGTGTAGTAAGTATCTTATTCCAAGAACCCCAGTGATAGTTAGGAATCCAGATTGTTTCATCACCTAAAGAACCGATTAGTAAATCCAATCCAGCCATTCCACCTGGTGTTATGACAACATGACCTTCCAATCCAAACTCTTCTTTTATGGTTTCAATCAATTCAGGACTTCCATCATTACCACTATATTGTTGAGTCTTTCCACTATTAAGATTAAGATCTAAATTCAAAGAATCAATATCTAATGTAGTGACATCCATCACACCTCGGTGTAGTTTCAAATATTTTTCACCAGTCTCCTTCTCTATTTTGTTGATGTTTTCTCCTATCTGAACGATAGAAGAATAAGTTACGTTTGCTGTATTTATCTTCATAACATTTCTTGTATGTTTTCTTTTATGAAAACTTCTATTTTTTTAAGATTTTTTAGAGATGTCTTTACATCCAACTGAATTCTCCAGTTCTTTACTTCATTATCCTTATCCACTGGAACTTCTTCTATAGTAAGTTCTATCTCTTGTTCGCTTATACTCTCAAAAAGAGGCTCACCATTGTTAGTTGCTTTCAACATATCGTCAAAAGACATCGACATTTTGGCATCATTGAGTCCATTGATTATGTATTTACCGTCTTCTATTGGTGAAAATATATGACCAGCGTCGTATATCTTTACTTTTTCAAAGAAATCTTCTAAATACCAGTCTTCTTTTAGTCTAAATTTAATCATCTTATAAGTTTTACTCTGTTTATATATTATCTATTGCTTTTTGTTCTTAAACAAACTCTATTAAAAAACATATAAAAATGGTAAATATAAATTAAAAATAAAATATGAAATTAGACGAAAAATTTTTAGAAAGCTATTTAAACAGCAATGCACCAACAGGATTCGAATATGAATTAGGTGGTCAAAAAGTTTGGATGGACTATATCTCTAAGTATGTCGATAAAGTAGAACTTGACAACTATGGTACTGCTTATGGTATTATGGGTAATATGGACTCAGACTTCAAAGTAGTGATTGAGGCACACGCAGATGAGATTAGCTGGTTTGTGAACCACATCGATTCTAAGGGATATATTAAAGTAATCAGAAACGGTGGATCTGATACTACAATCGCTCCTTCTATGAGAGTTACTCTTTGGGGAGAAAATGGACCAGTAGACGGAATCTTTGGACATCCAGCTATTCATATATCTTATAGAAAGAAAGAAGCTGACTTAGATACTATCTTTATCGACGTAGGAGCCGCAAGTAAAGAAGAAGTTATCCAAATGGGTATCAATGTTGGAACGGTAATCACGTTCAAAGACGAGTTTATGAAACTTGGAACAGACTATTACACAGGAAGAGCATTAGACAACAGAATCGGTGGATTCATGATTGCAGAAGTTGCTAGAAAATTAAAAGAGAAGGGTAAAGAATTACCATTCAAACTTTACATCGTAAACTCTGTTCAAGAAGAGATCGGATTGAGAGGTGCTCAAATGGTTACTCAAACAATCAAACCAAATGTAGCAATCATAACAGACGTGTGTCATGAAACATCATCACCTTGTTATACCGCAAGCAAAGAAGGTGAACACGTTGCTGGTCAAGGTGGTGTTATCACAAGAGCACCTGCAGTACACAACAGATTGAGAAAGTTAGTATTGGATGTTGCAAACAAAAAAGACATTCCTGTTCAGTTGGCAGCTAGTTCAACATCTACAGGAACAGATACCGACGCATTTGCTTACTCAAATGGTGGAGTTCCTTCAGTATTGATTTCTTTACCTTTGAAATACATGCATACTACTTGCGAGACTGTACACAAAGACGATGTTAAGAACATTGTTAAGTTGATTTACCAAACACTTCTAAACATAGAAGAGAATCACAACTTCAAATACAACGCATAAATAAAAAAGCCACTCAAATGAGTGGCTTTTTTTAATCTCTATATGTATGTTAGAGAAAATCCTGTTCTTTGTATACTATTTTTTAATTAAATCTTTCACTCTTTCTAATAGAAGAGATTATTTGTTTAACTTTGTTTACATCAAAGTCTAATTCATTTGCGATTTCTTCTGCGGTTAACCCTTCTTCTAATAAATCCTTTACATCTTCCATATCGGAATGTGTAAAGTCTTCAAAATCATAAGACTCAAATTTTTTTAAATATTTCATATTATTTACCTTTTTTTCATCAATACCTAAGATAGATTGAATATCCTTTTCAATAAGATCTAATCCTTCTTCCATAGACTCAACATCCTTTTTATAATCCACAGTATCGCCCGCAATCTTAGTGAAATATAAATCGTCTATATCAAACTCATATCTAATAGAAAGATTACCACTAGTAAAATTAACTAATAACTGATGGTCATCTTTGTTCTCCCATTCGTATATAAGGTTCTGTCCATCGGTCATACCGTCTATCAAATCTTTGAGTTCTTGCATTTTTGCATCAATCAACCCTGTCGATTCTACAAACTCTCTTATGAATTCATTCCATTTATTTATCATGACTTTATATATTAAAAACAAATAAACAAAATTTGACTTTTTCTATATCATGTATAGAAATAAAATTGATTATGGCAAAAACAGGAAAAGACAAATTCAGAATAAAATCAGAAAAGTTTCCAGAGTTTATATCTAAACTAGAGGATCTTACCAAAATATCTGACAATATAAAAATTAAGATAGAAAGTGGTAACACAATGATGTATTCCATATTGGGAAAGGCGACCGTATTGGCGTTTAAGAACTACAACATACCTACCGGTGATCTTTTCGAGATGAAAGACGACTTGGAATATGGTATAGATATCATCATACTGAACGCAAAGAAGTTTGTAAAGAATCTAAACTTTCTAAAGGAAAATGAGAAGGTCACTATTGAGATAACTCACAAAGAATCACAAGAAGATGAAGATATAATGGATGCCCGAGCTTTGCAGATTGTTGGTGGAAAACTTAAATTAAACTGGATTGGTGGTGAACACTATGAGATCAAAGATATGAACAAAAAGAAACTTGATCAAGGTTTAAATCTTAAAAATAGTATATGGTCTTTTAATATAACTAAAAGTGATTTTACAGATATCAAAAAGCTTTCTTCTATAAACGGAGAAAGAATACTTCAGATTGGAGTAAATTCTGGAAAAGTTGTAATATCGGAATCCGCAGCATGGGAGATGGAAATAGATAATATCGACGTAGAAAGAAGCTCTAGCTTGATATTGAACAAGAAGTTCTTAGGATGTGTAAATGATAGTGATGATATACAATTTCACATATTCGACAACTTTATGTTGGTAAAGCACGAAGACTCAAATTTGATGCTCTCATTCGAGCAAAATTGGGACGAAAATGATGATATTTAACAACGATTATGAATAGATATAACTACAATAGCAGCCGAAGAAGAAACTACGGTAGCCAATCAAACACAACAAACGGTGCATCATCAATAGTTACTTTGGTATTTTTACTCATAGTAATGATTGTATGGATATTAAGTCTTAAATCAGATGTAACTAATATTTCTGATAGAAATTTCAATTTAAAAAAGGAAAATGATTCTTTGATGAATAGAATAGAATTCTTAAGCAAAAAACCTGAACCTATAAAAGTACCAGTCTTGGAAATAATACCTAAAAGAATATTCAAAAAACCTATCAAAGATACGGTTAAAGTAAAAGTGGTGGAGAAAATAGAAACTAAAACAATTGTGGTGGATAGTAGTGGATTATGATTTTAAAATTTTTAAAAATTCATCTTCACACAAATCTCTCTTTTTGGAATTAAAACTTCTTTTGGTTATACAAAGATTCTCAATAGATCCAATAAATATTGGATCTATTTTATTTATAAACCCAAAATATATCGAGGTCTTATGATCAATTGTTGGATATAATGGATCATTATGATTTAAATCAAAATTATTACTTATATCAACGCTATTATAATAATCCAATCCATTCCAATTTTCAAATAATTTTTTAATATTGGAATTTGTTAAACGCCTACATTCGTTTCTATAGATAAAATAGTCATCATTATCAATAATTGACTTATATGAATCTTCAGACTCGGCTAATATTATTTTATTAATCTTATCGATGTCAATTAAACATAGTTTATTTTTTGGATTACTTTCTGTTATCTCCCAAAATTTATCAGTTCCATACTTATCAAGTAATATTTCCTTTATACTTTTCTTATAATCAGGTGATATTAGATTGGTTTTATATCCAAACTTCATCATATTAGTATTTTCAACTTTTATCTTCCAATCATCCGTCTTACTATAGTTATCAACACCATACCTATTAATAGATGTTAGTGCAGCCTTTTGTCTAGAACATTTTTTACAACCATAAAATCCATGTCGATTAACATTCATAACATATTTATAATACATTAGTTTTGATTCTACTTCACACAAACTACATATAACATCAATCTTTACATGAGATGCCTTAGATAGATGTTTTACATCTATCTCTAAATCTTCATTTAAAATTGGATAATAACCTAATTTTAAATAGTGTGTTTTATTCCTATATGAAATAGAAACTTTTATCTTATCATACTTTAACATATATTATATATTAAAGCGCCATAAGTCCCTTAAACTTTTTTCATAAACAATATATAATCTATATGACTAAAGAAGAGAAACTATTAAAAATAGAGACCCTGAAAAAGCAAGCATCAGAAATCAAAAAGGAAGTTGACTATTACAACGCTCTCCAGACAGGTTTAAAGCTTGTTTTGAATGGGTCCTATGTTTAGCCCCCAACCCGAAAGAGTTGGGGGCAAGATTTACGGAGCATTCGCAACAGCATACTTCATATTATATAATAATCACGTCGCCGGCACAATTACAGCCCAAGGGAGGGACCTTACAAAGACTATGGATAGAGTCAACGAAGACTATTGGTACAACCAATGGCATTTAGACTTTGAGTTACACAAAAGACTTTGTGTAAAGAATGTCACTGCAATAGACAGAAAAGAACCAGTTTCAATCTATGCAGATACCGATTCACTATTTGTTTCGTTTCTTCCTGCCATAAATCACTCTGATTGGAAAAATATTTTTTTAAATCACAAAACTTTAACAGAATTAGATAAAAAGTTTATTGTACTATCACCAAACCACACTAATACAGACAATTCAAACTATTTAGGAGGTGCTGAAAATTTAAAAGATTTTGAAGAACTTCTTACCAAAGACTATGAGATGATAATCGTTGATGGTTTATTCATCAAAGATAGAGGATTCATGAAACTATTAAGTAGTGGTGCTCTTACGTGTGAAGTTCAATGGAATTGGTCAAGAGAAGTAGACTACATTCACGGAATGGACCATTTCAGATATGGTGGATACTTCAAGCAATGTCTAGAAGACTATGCTGCAGGATTTGGAGTAGAAAATAAAGAAGATTTTGAGCTTGAAAGAATATCAGAATCTATCATTTCTTTAGCAAAGAAGAAATATATTCAACATGTTTCATTTGAAGATGGTATTCCTTATGAAAGACTTACATACTTGTTCCCCAAAGGAGTAGAACTTGTTAGATCTTCAACACCACTATTTGCCAGAGAGAAGATTATCAATATTGTTAAGTATCTTTTTGAACATTCAAACACGTTTAACATAAAGGATTTACTTAAGC
>Ga0209597_1000876_pt1 | contig 19742 bp, 21 predicted proteins | sample M_140625_MF_Meta_FD_187316 | JGI IMG/M metagenome (GOLD analysis project Ga0209597, IMG submission 187316) | Freshwater microbial communities from Lake Montjoie, Canada to study carbon cycling - M_140625_MF_MetaG (SPAdes) (version 2) | ecosystem: Environmental > Aquatic > Freshwater > Lake... | reverse complement strand
TTCATTGAATTTTCTACCAATAATAACTTGAGCTACACTTGTCAATCTTTTCGAAGAATTCACATCGGAATAAGACGGCCCAATTTTATTTTCAATACCATAAAACAAGAGCAATGAAAACAGTTTATTATTGTCTGAGGTCTGTTGAAAAACGCGATATTTTAAATATCCATCTACATTTTTACTTCCAGACACATTACTCCTGCCTATTCCAGCCATTAGGTTTCGATTAATTCCGTATTCACCACCAAATCGAATGGTTGCAAAATCCAATCCGAATGCATTGATGGGACCGTTGTTAAATGCGCCAAATCTATGGTTCATTTTGAAATCGAAAACACCAGGTCCCAACATTTCCAAACTTTGGAGGTTGATAACCTTGGTTGTTTTGAACGCAAAATTTACTTTATTGTTAGCCTCAATAGCTGGTTCATCACCCAATAAATCGTCATCTTGTGCGGAAAGTTTCAAAGTGGCAAAACTTAGCACAAGCACCAACATCCATTTTATATTGAACCTTACCATCTTCTTACAATATTAAATCCCAAACAAAATTGACCAAACGTATTCGGAACTTGGTCCGTTACCATGAAATAGGGTTCATTCAACATTCTTGAATTACTTAAACTTATTTGAAACGCATGTTTTGGCGTAAAAAGTTCAAATCCCAATCCAACCGTTGGATTGTCTTTAATTGGCAAATCCATTCCGAAAGAAGTAATTTTATTTGCTTCTAATGTAAAACTTGCATGTTTATTCAATGCCAACCGAATATACCCGCCCATGACAGGAATATCATTACCCATATTTAATCCATCCACTAGATTCATATGAACCAATGTTGGGGTAAACCCAACTACCAAATTGGGATGAAAAGCATAAGAAGCAATTAATTGATGGGTGTAATTGATACGGTGTGTAAAGTAGAATGGATTCAAATTCCAATCCGATGTAGATCTACCATCAATAGCCATATCGACCAAGTAGGTCAAATTAAAATTGCTCGCATAATTACCAATCAAGGCATATTTTACATAACCATTGTAAGTTTTGTAATAGCTACTTCTTCCTGCTCCAAATGTTATTTTTTTTGTGATTCCATAATCAAAACCAATTCTGTTGCTATTCATATTATCTACACCCCACAAATTATCAATTCCGGTTGAAACTTGGCCAAATCTATGCGCTATACTGATTTCAAAAGATCCATTAGGCAATACAGCGGAGGAATGTCCATTGATAATGCGCAAACTTTTTGATTTAATATTTAAATCTAATACTGGCGCATATTCACCTGGATCAACAAGTGTAACCATGATAATACTATCCTGCGCTTTTGCAGTTAGAAAACTTAATAACGAAAATCCTATAAATAACAAATGCTTCATTATAAAGGACAGCCTGCTGCTTTCCACGCTTCTAATTTCGACACATCGCAAGCACTCCATTTTCCGCCTTTTGGCATTGCAGAAGCGGTACCATCTTGCTTTACCGAACCAATAAATTTACCATTCACAACACAATCTTTTACTTCTGCATATGTACTCAAAGAGATACCGGCAGAAGGAGCCCAACCGCTATGGCAACCTGCACAAGAACTATTTACCAAATTTAAAATATCTTTGGTATATGTCATTCCAGTCGTATTGCAAGTTGAGGTATATAAATCCTCTTTTTTATCGTAATAGCAACTTGCTAAAGAAGCAACGATAAAAAATACCATAAAACTTATTTTAATCGTTTTTACAGCCATTGTTTATCCATTTTTGGATTTGTGTAATTTGACAATCAGATAATTTGGGGCTTCCATAAGGGGGCATTGAAACAAAGCCAGACAATTGCTTAACCGAGCCAACAAGTCTACCCGAAAGTGCTACAGATTTTACACCTGCAACATTTGACAAATCAATTTTCCCTGAGGGATTTGTACCTGAGTGACAGCCTGTGCACTGCGACATTATTTTTGAAACTCCAGCACTGTAGGTGAAAACATTAGAATCACAGCCAATGTAGCAATTAATTCCATTTTTAGCACCTGAAGCAATCCAAGTTTTGATATAGGACTTTTGCAAAGAAGTCATATTCCCTTTCGGCGGCATTGATCCATCATCAATTACTGACCAAAGTTCAGAATTGGAAGGATTTCCTGGGGTAATGCCTCTTCTTACTATGGAAGAGTAATTTGACAAATTATATCCTTCAGCCCTGGTATTTGCATCATGACACCCTGACATTGCGCAGTTTGAAACAAAAATTGGGAGAATATCTCTTTCGAAGCAAATACTATCGCCATTGATGTATGGCAAGTTTTCGTGTTTGCAAGATTCCCCAACAAAGAGGAACGAAACAAACAATAAGGAAGAAAAGAAAAGAACTTTAACCTTATGCATCATTATTTCTTCTTTTTGGGAGTCAAAGCGCAATCAACTTTGATATTGATGGTGTTAGAAACTTGACTTACATTGTTTTTTGGTATTTTGATGCCATAATCAGAGCATTCAATTGAAAAATCAGCCAACAAGGTAATTGTCTTTCCTTTAACAACTACATTTCCTTTAACCTCAATTTCTTTGGTTACGCCATGCATTTCTAAAGTACCTGGAACCACAACTTCGTAAGTACCGTCGGTTGTGAATTTAACATCAGACAAATTTTTAATTTTTCCTTTGAAAATACTGGTAGGAAAAGTTGCTGATTCCATGTAATTCTCTTGAAAATGTGTTTGCATCAAATCTTTTTCAAATTGAAAAGAATTGATTGGCAATTTGAATTGAACTGTTCCTTTATCTGCAGAAATTGCTGCTTGGGTTTGTTTGTTATCAGCTGAGAATTCTTCGAATTTGGTTTTGCTTACAAAAGAAACTGTACCTGTTGAAGTGCTGTAAACTTGTGCATTGGCTATGCCAAACAACATTACAGAAAGCGAGAATAAGATATTTTTTTTCATAGTAGTTATTTTATTAAATTACAACGTGTTAAATTTATTTCAATCTCAGACAGCAAATCATCTTCAGATTCTGGTTTTGTCACGCCACTGCAATCACACTGCAATTTCACTTTATCACCTGCTACAATTTTTGAAAGTTTGTTTGCAATGCTTTCATGAAATCCAGCATTTACAACCAATCCATCGTCATTTGTTTTTAGCGTTAAAGTTTTTGCTCCTTTATTGTCAGCAACACTTTCAACTTCTGCATCAAATTGTATAGCTTTACCTACATATTTTATACCAAAAATTGAATCGCTCAAGTTTTTTCCGTCATTTGTCAATTCAACCAATGTTATTTGGAAATCAGGTTTACCATCACTTACATATTCAGATGGCTTATACCATAAATAATATCCAATTGCACCTACAGCAACTGCGATTACTACCAATACTAAAATTATTTTTTTCATATGTCCGTTATTTCAAATAAAATGTGAAATTTGTAAATATATTATGTTCAACAAATTTCCTCAAATCTTTTGCATTCGCAAAGTTTATTCTATAGATAAACGAATATATACGTTCATTTATTTATTATTATTTTCAATTCAGTCGTTGTTTTCTCAATCAAACATTGAAATACATACGGCAAAAAAGATTTATGTTGCTGATACACAATTTAATTCTATCCAAAGCATTGCCATTTATCATGGAAATATCATTTTTGCAGGAAATTTAGACGATGCCAAAATTGCCTATCCCAAAGCTTCCATAATTAACCATAAGGGATATTTATATCCAGGATTTATTGACGCCCATTGTCACTTTTTGGCTCACTGCAGAGGCACAAAAGAATTAAACTTGTATGATATTTCAAGTCCTGAAAAGATTGGAAAATTGGCAAAAAAGTTTGCAAAAAAGAACAAAAGAGATTGGGTAATTGGGCGTGGTTGGGATCAAAACCTTTGGCCAACCAAAGAATTTCCCTCAAAATCATTGTTAGATAAATATGTTTCTAAAAAAGCAATTTGTTTGAGTCGTGTTGATGGACATGCAATTTGGGTGAATTCGAAAGCACTTGAAATATTAAAACTAAATTTAGATACCTTAATTATTGGCGGTGAAATTATCAAAGACAATCAAGGAAAGGCAACTGGTATATTTATTGATAATGCTGCAGATTGGATCAAAGATAAAATCCCTCAATTGGATGAATCTATTTTGAATCAAGCCGTTTCAAAGGAATTAAAAACATGTTATTCGAACGGCTTAACTACCTTAGATGAAGCAGGATTGGACATGTCTGAAATTGAATATATCAATCGTTTGCAACAAAGTGGCATCATGAAAATGCGCATTTATGCAATGATGATGTTCAATGAAAAATCAATACAAAACGCAACCAAATACCATGAATACTACGATGGTAACATGTTGAACGTGAGAAGCATGAAGTTTTACTTAGATGGAGCTTTGGGTTCAAGGGGTGCATTGATGAAAAACGACTACTGCGATAGAAATGGCCATCACGGCTTGCAATTGCTCGACATGAACACATTTGACTTATGGTGTTCTCAGCTTCTTGCAAACAACTACCAAGTTTGTGTTCATGCTATTGGAGATAGTGCCAATAGTTTGGTAATTAAGAGTTTCAAAAAATTCATACCTAAGGATTTTGACGCTCGTTGGAGAATTGAACACGCACAAATTGTATCGCCAAAAGATTTAAAAACACTCAAAGAATATAGCATCATTCCGAGCGTGCAACCCACCCATGCAACTTCAGATGCCCCTTGGGCGTTGGACCGAATTTGTGTAGACTCAAACAACTTAAAGAAAAATCCTAAGTTTTACAATCCAATTGCAGGAGCGTATGCTTATAAAAATCTTCTCAATGCCGCTGGTTCAATTGCATTGGGAACAGATTTCCCTGTAGAGCAAATTTCAACATTGGCAACATTTTACGCTGCAACACAAAGAAGAGATATTGGAGGTAAATTGGTTAATTCATTTTTGCCAAAACAAGCCCTTACACCAAAACAAACTCTTTTGGGCATGACACTTTGGGCTGCGAGATCCAACTTTGAAGATCGCAGAAAAGGCAGTTTGGAAGTGGGTAAATTGGCAGATTTTATAGAAATAGATACGGATATCATAACTGCGCTCCCCATTCAGATTCAAAAGGCTAAAATCGTTAAAACCTATATTAATGGCGACTTAGTTTGGCAAAAATGATACAAGTCATATTCTATTCATAAAAAACGACCTTAATTTGTACCCAATGAAAATTAGATTCATATTCATTCTTTTGCCATTGATATTGGCTTTCGGTTGTGGAAAAAAGGAAGAATCCTTAAGTCCCTCAAATAAAGAAATTGTAGAATCCGTATACGCAAGTGCAAAGGTTAAGGCATATCAGCAATACAGTCAAAAAGTAAGTATCGGCGGAAAATTGTTGAATTATTTTGTTTCTGAAGGAGATCTGGTAAAAGCCGGACAACCCATTGCGCAACTTGAGAACTTTTCTCCCGAATTAACGGTAAAGAATGCCGAAATGGCTTTCCAAATAGCGAAAGACAATGAAAGTCAATTACAAGAACTTGTTTATCAATCTAGAAACGCCAACAAACAAATGATTTTTGATTCAATCAACTATGTCAAGCAATTGAGATTATTCAAAAACGACATTGGCACAAAAAACCAGTTGGATGCATTTAAATTGAAATATGAAACTAGCAATAATGCACTTTCAGGTATTATTGAAAGACTAAATTCCCAGAAGCATATTGTAAAACGCGCCAAGGAACAAGCAAAAAACAATTTAGAAATCTCCAAAAAAAACAACTCTGATTTTACCATAACCAGCTACATCGAAGGTAAAATATATTCACTGCCTTATAAAATTGGAGAGATGGTTTCGTCATTGCAAGAATTTGCTGTAATTGGAAACGACAAGCAGTTCATTTTAGAAATGGACATTGACGAGTCTGACATTGCCAAAATCAAAATTGGCCAAAAAATCATTGTAAAATTAGAGGCTTATAAACAAACCTTTGACGCAACTGTTTCCAAGATATATCCAGCGTTAGATGCAAAATCTCAATCATTTAAAATCGAAGGTAAATTCAACCAAGAAATGCCAACGCTATACCCAGGTTTGACATCAGAAGCGAATATCATTACGAATACCAAAAGCAATGCATTGGTAATTCCCCTATCCTATTTGGTGGAAGAAAAATATGTAATGACAAAAACGGGCAAGTTGGAAGTTGAAACAGGATTAAGAAATTTCAATTTTGTTGAAATAACCAAAGGGATTGATAAGAACACAGTTTTAATGAAACCATAAAATGGCCAATTCTATTCTGTTTGAAATTGCCAAAACCCATTTATGGGCTAGAAAAAAACAATCATCCATTGCCGCTCTTGGTGTAACATTTGGAATAGGCACATTTATTATTTTGGTTAGTTTCATGACTGGGTTAAATGGACTTTTGGATGGACTTATTTTAAACAGAACACCCCATATTCGCATTTATAACGAAGTTCAAGTAAGCAAAGAACAACCAATTGAACAGAGCAATGAATATAAAAATAGCATGAATGTGATTCATTCTATTAAACCTAAAAAAAGTCAAGCTAGCGTATTAAATAACAAAGGAATTATCAATGCACTCAAAGCTGACAAAAGAGTAAAAGGTGTTACACCACAAGTTTCAACAAGGGTTTTTTACCAATCTGGGAGCGTTTTATTAAACGGAAATCTTATTGGCATTGATGTCATTGAAGAAACTAGATTGTATAACTTCCAGCAATATATAGTCAATGGCAGTCCTTTAGAATTAAAGAGCACCGACAATGGAGTGATTTTAGGAATTGGTATTGCGCAAAAATTATCTCTCAATAAAGGTGATTATGTTCCAATGGTAACGCCGTCTGGTGGTATTGTTCGATTAAAAATAGTAGGATTTTTCCAAAGTGGATTGGCTGATATTGACAAACTGCAAAGTTATACGAACATTAAAACCGCTCAAAAAGTAGCTGGTGAAACAAGTAATTATGTGACTGATATCAGTGTGAAACTTTTTGATATTGAGCAAGCAAAACCAATGACCGACGAAATCGTTCATAACAATCATATCAATGCGGTAGATATTAAAACGGCAAATGCGCAATTCGAAACGGGAACAAGTATCAGAAATTTGATTACATATGCGGTTTCAATTACCCTTCTAATTGTAGCAGGATTTGGCATTTATAATATTTTAAACATGATGATTTATGAAAAAATGAATGACATAGCCATTTTAAAAGCCACTGGTTTTTCTGGAGGCGATGTGATGCGTATTTTCATTTATGAAGCGCTTTTAATAGGTATTGTTGGGGGAAGTTTGGGTTTGTTGCTCGGATTGGGGGTTTCTTATTTAATTAGCATTTCACCTTTTGAAACGCAGGCCATTCCAACAGTAAAAACCTTTCCCGTGAATTTTGATGGTTCGTATTATGTAATAGGAGCAATTTTCGCATTGATTACCACCTTTTTTGCAGGTTTCTTGCCCGCTCGTAAGGCAAGTAAAATTGATCCAGTTGAAATTTTAAGAGGGCAATAACATGGATCCACTCATTAAAGTTAGCAATGTAAATAAGCATTTTCACGACCCTGTGGACATTCAAGTGCTTAAAAATATTTCACTGGAAATGAATCAAGGAGAATTTGTTTCTATTATGGGGAAATCTGGCTGTGGCAAAAGCACATTGTTGTACATTTTGAGCACCATGGATACCGATTACACCGGTGAAATTTATTTAAACAATGAATTATTGAGTGGCTTAACTCCCAATGAATTGGCGGTAGTTAGAAACGAACATATTGGATTTGTTTTCCAATTCCATTATTTGTTGCCTGAATTTTCTGTTCTTGAAAACGTGATGATGCCAGCTTTGAAATTGGGTAAGAAATCACGCGAGGAAATTGAGCATGATGCCATTCAAAAACTAAGAATATTGGATATTGAGGATCAGTCCTTGAAAATGGCTTCTCAAATTTCTGGGGGACAAAAACAGCGTGTTGCCATAGCAAGGGCGCTCATTAACAATCCAAGTATTATTATGGGCGATGAACCAACAGGTAATTTAGATTCAAAGAATGCACAATTGGTTTTTGATATTTTCAAACAACTCACAACAGAATTTAATACATCATTGCTAATAGTAACCCATGACCCTGATTTTGCGTCAAAAACAGACCGCATCATTGAAATGGCTGATGGTGAAATAGTAAGCAAATAGCAAGTCTGTATTACAATTATTTTTGTTCGAATTATTTGCCAAAACAAATTTAAACACTTATATTTGCAGCCCTTAAAAGGTCGGATGGCCGAGCGGCTAGGCACGGGTCTGCAAAACCCTTTACAGCGGTTCGAATCCGCTTCCGACCTCAATGTCAAACAAAAAACGCCTCAATGAGGCGTTTTTTTATGGGCTAATTTTTTATCCCTCCATCTGTAAAATAAGAATGCAGAAAACACGCCTGAACTATCGGCAAGCAAATCTAACCATTCAGCGCTCCTTCCCCAGTTTAACGATAACTGCAACAGCTCTATTGTTGCACCAATAATGATAGCAACAACGATAAACAAAAGTTGTCTCTTGTTTTTAACGACCGTATGGGTTGAAGTTGGAAAATGCTTTAAATACGTTACATGATAAATCACGTACCACAATCCCCAAAAACCAAAATGCGCAATTTTATCAGGGTGTAATCCAATTAGCCAAGCAGGGAAAAGAGAATCATCTCCTGACTTGGGTTTTAGAGTAAGGTATAAAATAAAAAATCCCCACAGAACTGCGGGGATTATAGTTTGTTTTTTGAACATTCAGTTTTGCTGCGAATTAAGCACCAATTAAGGCTTTGTATTCGTCAGCACTCATCAAACCATCGATTTCAGAAGGATTAGATAAATTGATTTTTACCATCCAACCGTTACCATAAGGATCAGAGTTTACTGCCTCTGGGCTATCTTCTAGTCCAGGGTTTACTTCTGAAATTTCGCCACTAACAGGCATAAATAATTCACTTACCGTTTTAACAGCTTCAACACTACCAAACATAGCATGAGCATCTAACGTTTCACCTTCTGTAGTAATATCGATAAAAACGATATCACCCAATTCACCTTGTGCGAAATCTGTAATTCCTACAGTTGCACTGTTTCCTTCAACCAAAATCCACTCGTGGTCTTTGGTATATTTTAAATTTTCTGGAAAATTCATAATCTATTTATCTTTTTGTTAGTTGTTTTTTGACCAAATAATTGACAACAAAGTTGACAATTTTTCTCTTAATTCTGTGCGTTTTACTATAAAATCTAAAAATCCATGTTCTACCAAGAATTCGCTACTTTGGAATCCTTTTGGTAAATCTCTACCAATGGTTTCTTTGATAACTCTTGGACCAGCAAACCCAATAAGTGCTTCTGGCTCTGCAATGTTGAAATCGCCCAACATAGCAAAAGAGGCGGTAACTCCACCTGTCGTAGGATTTGTCATTAGAGAAATATATGGAACTCCTGCTTTGTTTAACAATGCCAATTTCGCACTGGTTTTCGCCATTTGCATCAAAGAAAAAGCTGCTTCCATCATTCTAGCACCACCTGATTTAGAAATCATTAGGAAAGGCGTTTTTGTTTTGATGGCATGATCAATTGCCCTAGCAATCTTTTCACCTACAACAGACCCCATTGATCCCCCAATGAAATTAAAATCCATACATGCCACAACCAATCCATGACCGTTAATACTTCCATAGGCAGTTCTAACTGCATCTTTCAAGGATGTTTTTTTCTGAGCTACTACAATACGATCAACATAGGGCGCTGAATCAACAAAATTCAAAGGATCTCCACTAGTTAAATTGGCATCTAATTCAGTGAATTGATGATCGTCAAATAATATCTCAAAATACTCTTTAGACCCAATACGATCGTGGTAACTACAAGACGGGCAAACATATAGATTATTCATCCAATCTTTGGTAGGGTGTACTTCTTTACAACGAATACACTTTTCCCAAAGCCCATCGGGAGTTGGTTTTTTATCTTTGGTTTTTGTTAAAATACCAGAGATGGTTCTTTTAAACCATTTTGATTCAGAACTTTCTAATCCGAATTCTTCTTCAAAGTCAGTGGTTGCCAATGCTTGTTAATTTTAACGTTAAATTATATTAGGCAATAGTGATGCTATTGTCTAAATAAATATCTTGAACAGAGTTCAATAAATGAATTCCTTCGTTCAGAGGTTTTTGGAAAGCTTTACGACCCAAAATCAAACCTGTACCACCGGCTCTTTTGTTTACAACAGCTGTTGTTACTGCTTCTTCAATGTCACCTTGTCCTTTACTTTCACCACCACTGTTAATCAAACCAGCTCTACCCATGTAGCAATTTGCAACTTGGTATCGAGTTAAATCAATTGGGTGATCGGTAGTTAATTCAGAATATACTTTAGGGTGGGTTTTGCCATGTTTTGTAGCCAAATAACCACCATTATTAGTAGGTAATTTTTGTTTGATAATATCGGCTTGGATTGTTACACCCAAATGATTTGCTTGACCAGTTAAATCAGCACTTGCATGATAATCTACTCCGTCAACTTTGAATCCGTTATTACGGGTATAGCACCATAAAATGGTAGACATACCTAATTCATGAGCCATTTCGAATGCTTTCGCAACTTCAACAATTTGACGTGGGCTTTCAGGACTACCAAAATAAATGGTTGCACCAACTGCGGTTGCACCTAAGTTCCAAGCCTCTTTAATTGAACCAAACATAATTTGATCAAATTTATTTGGGTAAGAAAGGAATTCGTTGTGGTTAATTTTAACAATAAAAGGAATTTTGTGCGCGTATTTTCTAGAATTCATAGCCAACACACCATAGGTTGATGCAACAGCATTACATCCGCCTTCAATTGCCAATTTGATAATATTTTCAGGATCAAAATAAGCAGGGTTTGGTGCAAAAGAAGCACCCGCACTGTGTTCAATACCTTGATCAACTGGTAAAATACTTAAATATCCTGTGTTTGCCAATCTGCCATTGCCATAAAGGTTTTGCAAGCTTTTTAGAACTTGTGTGTTGCGGTTAGTTTGAGCAAAAACTCTGTCTACGAAATCAGATCCAGGTAAATGAATAGTTTCTTTAGAAATTGTGTTACAGGTGTGATTCAACAGGTATTCTGCCTGATCTCCTAATAAAGATTGAACATTAGATTGAGCCATTTTATAATATTTTGTTGTTAATTTGAAGCAAAAATAACCATTTTTATTGATGATTCAGATATTTGAAATACAAACACCCGAAGAAATGGCTGCCGCATTTGAAATTCGGCGCATCGTTTTTGTGATTGAACAAAATTGCGCGCCCGATGAAGAATACGACGAACATGAAAAAAGTTGCAGGCATTTTATTGCGCAATACCAAGGAATAAAGGCTGGAACGTGCAGAATTAGACAAACTGACAATGGAATCAAACTTGAACGTTTTGCTGTATTAGAAAGTTATAGAGGCAAAAAAATAGGCGCTGAGTTGGTAAAAAATTGTTTAGAAAAAATAATGCCCACTCACAAAGTTATTTACCTGCATGCCCAAGAACATGCGCTAGACTTTTACAAAAAACTAGGTTTTGATGCAGTTGGTGAAAGATTTTTCGAAGCCAATATTCCTCATTTCAAAATGACATTAAATAAATAATGCGGCCAAAGCCGCATTATTTATAACTATACACAATAAAATATTTTAAAATTAAAAGGAATCAATTCCTGTAATTTTATTCACTTTAGATTTAGAATCAACATCTACACGAACCATCATTTTAGCACCCATTTTTTGGATGTCTTGAAATTTTGCCACCATATTGGTTGGTAAATAAAAACAACCACAACTTGCTGCGCCATTGGCAGTGAAATCAACAATTTTGTATCCTTTTATAATTTTACAAAACTGTACCTGATTAACACTTGAAGGGTCGTTTCCTGTATTAACCCCTGGGGCTGTAGTTCCTGGGGCTGCAACTCTTACAGGATTTACAGCTGTTGAATTTACTGAAACAGCGCCAGTTCCTCTAATAGAACCTTTAAAATCCGAAACTGCAATGTTTTGACCATTGAAACTAGAATACTTTGAAACCAATTCAGTTGGTTTTACCATTTGTGCATTGGCCATTCCAACGAAAGCCATAATTGCAACTAAAAATATATTTTTTTTCATGTTTATTTTTGATAATATAAGCAAATTGTATGCCAAAGTTAATTATTAATATTGTATACTAATTTATTGCATTGCATAATCCTTGAAATTCAATTAATTCCTAACAAGTGCCATTTTCAATAATTTTTCCTTCCTCTAATAAAAATATACAATCTGCATGCATAATTGTACTTATTCTATGGGCTATCAGTAAATTGATTCTATTTTTTTGTCCAGAAATATCCTTCATCGTTTTTGTGATTGGTCAAAATTGCGCGCCCGATGAAGAATACGACGAACATGAAAAAAGCTGCAGGCATTTTCTTGCGCAATACCAAGGAATAAAGGCAGGAACGTGCAGAATTAGGCAAACTGAAAATGACATTAAATAAATAATGCGGCCAAAGCCGCATCATTTATAACTATACATAATAAAATATTACTTCAATTTATAGAGAATCAACTCCTGTAATTTTATTTACTTTAGATTTAGAATCCACTGAAACGCGAACCATCATTTTGCCACCCAATTTTTGAATGTCTTGAAATTTGGTAACCATAGCGGTTGGGATATAAAAACAACCACAACTTTCTGAACCATTTGCTGTAAAATCAACAATTTTGTATCCTTTTAATATTTTACAAAATTGCAATTGAGGTGCTCTTGAAGGTGACACACCTGGCGCAGAAGTGCCTACTGGACCGTTAATAGCAGCAGGATTTCCTGGCTTAACTGGCGATGAAGAAACTGCAACAGCGCCTACTCCTCTTATTGATCCTGTAAAATCAGATACTGAAATGGTTTGACCGTTGAAACTAGAATAATTTGAAACCAATTCTGTTGGTTTTACCATTTGTGCATTGGCCATTCCTACGAAAGCCATGATTGCAACTAAAAATATATTTTTTTTCATACTTATCTATTTAATCTAAACTGTATTATCAAATTGCATGCCAAAGTTAATTATCGATATTCTCGCCTATTTGTTGACGCCACATTGCGTTATACAAACCCTTAAATTCAATTAATTCGTCATGGGTGCCATTTTCAATAATTTTTCCCTTTTCCAATACAAATATACAATCTGCATGCATAATTGTACTCAATCGATGGGCTATCATTACATTAATTCTATTTTTTTGACCGGAAATATCTTTCAGTGTTTTTGTGATTTCCTGCTCTGTAATTGAATCTAGCGCAGAGGTTGCTTCATCAAATATCAATAAATTTGGCTTGCGTAACAATGCCCTTGCTATTGACAATCTTTGTTTTTCACCACCGGAAACTTTAATGCCGCCCTCTCCTATTTGCGTTTCTAAGCCTTTTTCAGCCCTACTCATCAATGAACTTGTTGCAGCCTTTGAAAGCGCTTCTAACATCTCTTCTTCGGTTGCTGAAGGACAAACAAATATCAAATTTTCCTTGATACTTCCAGAAAACAATTGCGACTCTTGAGAAACCAATCCCAATTGAGTGCGTATTTCATTCCTGTTGATTTCATTCACACCAAAATCATTAAATTTAACCTCCCCTTCAATTGGCAAATATAAACCCACCAACATTTTAACCAAAGTACTTTTGCCACTTCCTGATGGACCAACAAATGCAATAGTTTGTCCTTTATTAAGTTCAAAACTTATATCAGTAAGCGCATTCCTATTTGCGGTTTGATGCTTAAATGATACTTTATCAAATGTAATTTTTTCAATATTGCCAATGTGCTTGGCGTTTTCAGGAATAATTTCACTCGGAGTTTTTAATAGTTGATCAAATTTATTGAGGGACACTTCTGCTTCCCTCCATGCTTGAATAAAGGTTCCCAATTCCTGCAAAGGGTTGAAAATGAAAAACGTATAAAACAAAAACTGAATATACATTCCCGGCGTTATTCTTTGGGTAAAAACCATCCAAGATAAAAAGAGCAACAACAAGTTTCGCATTAGGTTTACCGTTGTGCCTTGTACAAATCCCAAGGTTCTTACCTTCTTAACCTTTTTTAATTCAAGTCCTAATATTTTCAGGGTATTTGAACTGATGCGTTGCATTTCTTGCACTACCAAACCCAAACTTTTCACCAATTCAATATTGCGTAAACTTTCAGTGGTTGTACCAGCCAATACAGAAGTTTCTTGCATAATGTCCTTCTGAATAATTTTAATTTGCTTGCTTAACATTGAACTGCTAATTCCCACAATTGCCATTGCCGCTAAAAATACAGGAGCAATTAACCAATGCACAGAAAATGAAGCAATAAATACAAAAATGACACCCACAATAGAGGTAAACAACAAATTCACCGTAAGGGTAATTACCCTTTCAGAATCTGTTCTTACCTTTTGTAAAATATTCAAAGTTTCCCCACTTCGGTGATCTTCAAAAGTTGCAAATGGCAAGTCGAGGGTATGTTTAATTCCATCGGTGAAGATTTTGGCACCCGCTTTTTGAATGGCTACATTTACAAAATAATCTTGTAAGTTTTTCGATATACGACTCACCATAGCAACACCAATTCCGATGGACAACCATGACATTACACCCCTGATATAATCATGTTCATTGTATAAATGAAATTTTGTTAAATATCTGTCAAACAAATTCCTTCCCACCCATGGATCTAACAAACTAAAAACTTGGCTTAAAGTAGCCAAAAACAACGCCCAAAATACCAATTTCCCTTGGGGCTTAAGATATAACCATAACCTTTTCATCTAATCTCTTTTTCCTGTCATTTTTGAATAAAACATCAATAATTCACGCGTATTTATTTGCAAATTATGATGCTCCATCATATACTTTTTACCACGAACGCCCATTTTTATGGTTTCATGCCATTGTTGAATCATTTTAATGATTGATTGGGCAAATTCTATATGCGAATCAGCAATTTCAATATGGACATGATTTTCAACATCAATGCCTTGGACCCCTATTCTTGTTGTTACACAAGGTATTCCTAAGCTCATTCCTTCAATCAATTTCATTCTAATTCCGCTTCCTGCAACAACCGGAACAATACAAATTCCATGGGTTAACATAAATGATTGTGCATTTTCTACTTCGCCATGGTTAAATACCCCACTTTGGAAAAATCTTGCGTCGTTTTTATTCATTCCTTTTCCAGCCAAATGAAACTCTAATTGCGGATAAGCAGATTTTACAATTGGCCAAACCTTTTGCAAAAACCATTCAACCCCTTGCACATTTGCCATCCATTCCATGCTTCCAATATGAAACAATTTAAACGGTTGTAATTCAAGGTCAACATCTAAACCCAAATTCAAACCGGGCAAATATAAATGCGTTGGTATAATTGTAAGGTCATTGAATTTACTCAAATCACTGGGAGCAATAGCGACTATAGAATCAACACTTTTCAAAAATGCAACTTCTTCGCGGATGAGTCTTTTGGCTTGAATATTCAAATACATTTTCTTCAAGAAATTTGAAGTTTCATTTGCCAGTCTTTCCCAAATCTGACTTTCAAAATTATGCGCCCTATATGAAATATGTCCGTTGAAATTATTTCTCAATGTTCTCAAAAATCCAGCTGAATACAGTCCCTCAATTTGAACCAAATCAAAGTTCTCATTCTGCAGCAAATTGCTCAATTGTTCATTAGCCAAAGTGTTTTCATACCGCTGCAAATGGAAACTCCTATTTGAAAACAAGTTTAAAAAAGCCTTCCAAGGAGTAATATCCGTATTAATTCGAAACGAATAATATTTACAAAACGAAAAACGCTCGAATAAAGTTTTTTCGTCTACAAAGTGCTTTTGGGTATTTAATGAGAAATAGCTAACCTTATGTCCCTCAAAAGCCATGGCTTTCAGCATTTGAAAAGTAGCCAATGCTCCGCCATCGTGTAAAGGCCATGGAAATCGGTTACCTATTACTAGAATTTTCATATTTCACTTTCTTTACGCTTCATTTTTGAAGCGACAAACTGAAAAATATGTCTATAGAACACTTTAATAAATGTAAAATCAAAGACAGCCCTATCGCGTATGGCTTTGTAGGTAATTAACATACCAATTGGGAACAGAAACAAGGAACTCATCCACATACCTGCCCAAACGGGCATCACCAATTCCTTGCCCATTTTTTCACCAGTCAAATTAATGGCATAAAACAGTACAAATAGAATTACACTAATTACTAACGGAAGTCCAATTCCACCTTTTTTGATGATCGCACCTAAGGGAGCTGAAATCAGAAACAACATGAAAATCAAAAACGAATAAGAGAATTTCCTGTGGTATTCAGTTCGATATAAAGCAATGTCTTGCGTTAAAAACGTTTGATTGGAAGTGTAACCATCCAATGTTCCTTTCAGTCCTCGGGCCTGTGTAATTGCCAATGCCCTAATTACCGCTTGACTGGTTTTATCGAAATGATCAATAATATTGGTGTCCTTTAAATTGAAAAATTGCTTGTTTTTATCTGTCAATCTTGGTCTTTCCATTTGAGAAAACAACTTCGGATAATGTATGTAGCGACTGCAGTAACGAGAATTTTCAACCGTTAGATTTTTCATTTTCATATGAAAGGTATCTATCTCCAACTGCAATTGTTTAATGTTGAGCAATTTGAAATCATGCGACATTGCTTCACGATCGGTAAAATTAAAATCTAAGCTCGACAAATCAATCACCATTTGCTGTTTATCAAAGTGCATTTGATTGAATGGCATGGTTTTATTATATGTTGGATTGCTTGTCATTTCTTCCCAACGAGTTCCGTTATACAAAGTAAAACTTAGACTGCGTTTATCGTCAGACATCAACATTTTGCCGCGTTCAGCGCGTATTACATTCAATTGCTTGCTATCGTCTTTTTTACATTCATAAATGAGCACATCTTTTACGTCCTCATTGTTTTTGTCTTTTTCGCCAATGCGAATAGCAACTCCATCAATTTGCTGATAAAATTGCCCAGGATCAATGTTGAAAGCTGGCTTTTTTGATCGCATGTCCATGAGCATTGCCTTGAATTCAAGGTTTGCTTTTGGTATTACGTAGTTCAAAAACAAAAAGTTCAGGAACATTAAAATTGCCATAAAAATGAAAGTAGGACGCAAAATTCGCATCAAGGAAATTCCATTTCCTTTCATTGCAACCAGTTCGAAACTTTCAGATAAATTACCAAATGTCATGAGTCCTGCAACCATAATAGTTAAAGGCAATGCCATTGGCACCAAATCGGCCAATGATAGAAATATCAATTTCAACATGACCGTTGCAGGAATTCCCTTACCCACCAATTCATTGATGTACTTCCAAAGGAATTGCATCAAAAACAAAAAAAGACTCAATACAAACGTAACCAGGAAAGGGCCTATAAAAGACCGCAATACCAATACATCTATCTTTTTTAGTTTAAAAAGGGATTTCATTAAAGTGCAAAGATACCATCTTTTGCCTAAAAGAAAATGAAATCGGTGGGAATTACACCCGTTTGAAGGGTATTGATAATTTTCCCATTTCTATTGACAACATAGACGGTTCCATTGCTCACATAATCTTGAGCATCGGCAACATAAAGCCACCCATTTCGAGGATCGATACCCATTCCATAGCAATTTTTGGCTTTGTCAAAAACCGTGGTTCTATCAGAATATACAGTTGATTCAATTGATATAGATTGCACTTGATTTTGGCCTATAAAATAAAGTTGATCCTTTTCTGGTGAAATTGCCAATCTGCTTAGCCCATAGTTTTGAGGGAAGGTTAACTTCTTTTCTAGTTTCAAATTTTCGCTGTAGCACGACATTGAAGCCTTCCCATTTACAGATGCCAAAACCCATAATCTGTTATAACCATCAACCACCATATTTTGCGTTCCAGAATCGGATGCAATTTGTGCAGTATCTAAAGTAATGGGTTGAATCATTAGGATTTTACCATCATAGCAGGCAACGGTAACTCTGTTTTGCCAAAGAATCATATGTTCCGTCCAACCGTAACGAGATGAATTTTGTTTGGGGTATACTCCTATTTCTTTAATGGTTTGGAGGGACGTAGAATCGAGAACAGAGATTGCATTTGCTTGAATATCGGAGCAGAAAATATACTTTCCAGCTGGCAAAAGGTAGCGGGGCGAACGCAGTGAGCCCCGCGAACTCACTTGCTTATAACTACTCGGATTTAATTTTAATATTTTACCGCTATTGTTAACCGTAAGCCATATGTTTTTGCCATCGTAGTAACCACTTTGCAATACATCTCCTATCGGCTTTTTGTTTTCCGACTCAAAAACATTGGTAAACAATTTATTCGAGTCAACACTGTAAACGTCAAATCGGGCATTTCCCCACATATAATTTCCCTCACATAAAACACCAACCCTATTGGTTGTGTTTACAATTGCAACGAAAGGATTTTGCTTTGGCTCCGTAATACAAGACGAAAGCCAAACAAAAATTACAAACGTGAAAAATACCCGGAATTTATGCATTATTGCTTAATAAACTTGGTGTTAAATGTTTGTCCCAAAGCGTTCTGCAATTTCACAACATACAATCCAAACGATAAATCAGCAATATTGATTGATTCAAAATTCGACTGAATTTGAGTTTGTTTGCATAAAATTCCATTCGATTGATAGATCAATATATTTGTTTCAACAGAAGGAATTTCAAATTGAATTGAATGTGTTGCAGGATTGGGATAGGACCTTACTACTTGTGTAGCAATTTTATTTACTGAACCTGTAAATTCAGCCACGGTTACATTGTCCATCACAAAAAAGGCAGGTGTGTTCATTCCGAATTGCCCGTTATCTGAGCTTACCAAAGTAAACGATAAACTATCAGCAGTTTCATTTTGAATAAATTTAACAATTTGCCAGGTGTCTAACATGAAATTCTTGTTAGTATCCGCAAATCGATAATCTGCCAAATAGACCCTTTTAGAAAATTTCTTTACTTCATTCGAAAAACCCGTGATAATTAGAACAAAGCTATCTTTTTCTGCTGCAGAAAACTTCTTTCCTACAAAATCACCAAATTTCATAGAGTTGTAGGCGTAAGTTGAATTGCTAATTCTCAATTGAACTACTTGCAAACTGCCATCAATTGGCGTCATTAATCTAAAGCCACTGTTGTTTTGACCAACCAAAAATACATTTTTACTTCCTGAATGAGAGGCAAAATCATAATCAGGAGATTGACAACCATAGCCTGGTTTTGCGGCATAAAGATGCTTGGCAAAATCACTGGTTTCTTCTTTGTTATAAATTACACGAGAAGCGGCCCAGTTCTTTGCCCAATAACCGCCATAAGAGGTGTCCCAATCAAATTGAAATGAAGCAAAATCAGATTCATAATTTTTCAACGAATTTTTCCCGTTTAAAACTTGTCCTGAGTCAATTACAGAGGTAAGTCCCTCAAAAGTTTCCGTTTTGAAAATCTGTGCATTCAAACAAATTGAAGTAAATAAAAGTGCAGATAAAAGTATAGTTTTTTTCATGGTTTTAAGTTAAATATTGATTGACAAAGACATATTGAAAGTTCTTCCTGGCATCATCCTGTTTGGCATACTTTGGTAGCTGTTATTAAATAGGTTTT
>Ga0209597_1000875_pt1 | contig 19784 bp, 15 predicted proteins | sample M_140625_MF_Meta_FD_187316 | JGI IMG/M metagenome (GOLD analysis project Ga0209597, IMG submission 187316) | Freshwater microbial communities from Lake Montjoie, Canada to study carbon cycling - M_140625_MF_MetaG (SPAdes) (version 2) | ecosystem: Environmental > Aquatic > Freshwater > Lake... | reverse complement strand
AAGTTACAAACGAGGCTTCCTTTACAAATGATTTGGGCGCTGATTCATTAGACACCGTTGAATTAATTATGGAATTTGAAAAAGAATTTAATATTTCTATTCCTGATGAACAAGCAGAAACTATTACTACCGTAGGTCAAGCAGTTACTTATTTAGAGGAACACGCTAAATAGTAAGTTTACTTTATTGTAAATCAAACTTGATACATCGGCATATTTTAATCCGCCTTTTTGAGCCTTTGCTTTAAAGGCGGATTTAATTTTTAAAAAAGATTTTCATGCAAACCAAACGCATCGTAGTTACAGGCATTGGAGCAATCACTCCTATTGGCAACTCTTTAGACGCTTATTGGGATAGCTTAATCAATGGTGTATCGGGTGCGGACATGATTACACAATTTGATGCTTCTAAATTTAAAACAAGATTTGCTTGTGAGATAAAAGGTTTTGATGCAAATGATTTCATGGACCGAAAGGAAGCAAGAAAATTGGATCGATTTGCGCAAATTGCTTTGGTGGCGAGTGACCAAGCTGTTGCAGATGCGGGCATCACAGGGGACAATGTTGACCATGATCGCGTAGGTGTAATTTTTGCAAGTGGTATTGGTGGATTAAACACCTTTAGTGAAGAGGTTACTAATTTTGTACAAGGGGATGGTACACCAAGGTTTAATCCATTCTTTATTCCTAAAATGATTTTGGATATTGCTGCAGGTCAAATTTCTATGAAACATGGATTTCGTGGACCCAATTTTGCTGTGGTAAGTGCGTGTGCTTCAAGTACAAACGCAATGGTGACTGCTATGGATACTTTAAAATTAGGTAAGGCAGATATTATAATAACAGGGGGTGCTGAATCGGTTATTGGAGCCGCTGGAATTGGTGGTTTTAATGCTATGAGGGCGATGAGCGAGCGTAATGATGACCCTAAAACAGCAAGCAGACCTTATGATAAGGATCGTGATGGTTTTATTATGGGAGAAGCTTCAGGTGTATTAGTATTAGAGGAATTAGAACACGCCAAAAAACGTGGCGCTAAAATATATTGTGAAGTAGTAGGCGGTGGTGCCACTGCAGATGCTTACCATTTAACCGCACCGCATCCAGAAGGATTGGGTGCAAAAAATGTAATGATTGCTGCTTTGAGAGATGCCAATATGCAAGCTACTGATATTGATTATATCAATACCCATGGTACTTCAACGCCATTGGGTGACATTGCTGAAACCAAAGCAATCACTTCTGTATTTGGCGAACATGCCTATTCATTAAATATAAGTAGTACAAAGTCCATGACTGGTCACTGTTTAGGTGCTGCCGGCGTTATTGAAGCCATCGCTTGTATACAATCCGTAATTCATGATATTATTCCACCTACCATCAATCACTTTACGGATGATCCTGAATTAGACGGTCGTTTAAATTTCACATTCAATAAGGCACAAAAAAGAACAGTCAATGCAGCCTTGAGTAATACTTTTGGATTTGGTGGCCATAATGCATGTGTGATTGTGAAAAAATACAAGGACTAATTTCAGTGAAAAAAATTCAACACTTACTTTCTTTTTTTAAGAAATCTGCTTTTGAAAAAAACTTGGTTTTACTAATTGGTTATTCAACCAATAATTTATTACTATTCCAAACAGCCTTAAATCATCGTTCAGTAAAAGAACATTCCTCTGAAAATAATGAGCGTCTTGAGTTTTTAGGGGACGCTATTATTAGTTCGGTGGTAGCGGATTATTTGTTTAAAAAATATCCCTACAAGGGCGAAGGTTTTCTAACGGAGATGCGAAGTAAAATGGTGAATCGTCAGCAATTAAATCATATCGCCATTCAAATGGGATTGAAAAGATTAACGAAATTTAATAAGTTAGACGGCGGTTTAAAAACAAGTCAAATATTTGGGAATACCTTGGAAGCCTTGGTGGGCGCCATTTACATTGATAAAAAATACGAGTTTACGAAAAAATGGATTGTCAATAAAATGATTCAACCCTATTTATTTATGGATGAATTAGAGTTGATTGATATCAACATCAAAAATAAAATTATTGGATGGGCATTAAAGCAAGGTAAGCAGGTTGATTTTGTTTTGGCAGGAGAACAGTTAGAAGGGCGACGTCGTTTATTCACCATCAATGTGGTATTGGATGGTGAAGTGGTCACTAGCGAAAAAGGGTATACTAAAAAAGATGCCAGTCAATTGGCTGCACAAAAAGCAATTGAAGTATTGAGCATTTAATTAATAGTTCGATTGACACAATTCAATTAATACCCCATTACAATTTTTTGGGTGGATAAAGCAAACCAATTTATTATCAGCCCCTTTTTTGGGCTGCTCATTTAAAAGGGTAAATCCAGCATTTTTTAGTCGGCTCATTTCCTCAATAATGTCTGGCACTTCAAATGCAATATGGTGCAGCCCTTCCCCTTTTTTTTCAATAAATTTTGCAATGACCCCTTCTGGATCGGTGCTTGCAACAAGTTCAATTTTGGTATGATCTTGTAAAAAAAAGGCAGTGTCCACCTGTTCTGAAGTCACAGATTCAGTTTTATAGCAAGGGCTACCTAATAATTGTTCATACAAGGAAATACTTATGTTTAAATCCTTAACTGCTATGCCGATATGCTCTACTTTAAAATTCATGCCTATTTTGTTTTACGAATTGGGAAAAATTTATGCTCGAAATCATACGAATTCAGTAATATCAAGCCCTAAGCGTTACTTTTGTGCTATAGAAAAAACCAAATTCGAACATGTTAAAATTACCAATTTATCTTGATCATAACGCAACTACTCCCATGGATCCAAGGGTTTTAGAAGCTATGTTACCTTATTTTGTCGAAAATTTCGGAAATGCGGCTAGTCGTAACCATTCATTTGGATGGCAAGCAGAGGAAGCAGTAGATTATGCAAGAGAGCAAATCGCTCAATTAATCGGGGCAGATCCAAAGGAAATTATCATTACTTCCGGAGCGACCGAAGGGGATAATCTTGGAATTAAAGGGGTGTTTGAAATGTATGCAAACAAAGGCAATCATATCATTACCTGTACAACAGAGCATAAAGCAGTGTTAGATACTTGCAAGCACCTTGAAAAATTAGGCGCTGAGGTTACTTATTTGGAAGTACAGCCTGATGGTCTGATTGATTTAAAACAATTAGAAGCTGCAATGAAGCCAACCACTATTTTGGTGGCAATCATGTATGCAAATAATGAAATAGGGGTGATACAGCCAGTGAAAGAAATCGGTGCCATTGCCAAAAAGCATGGGGCTTTATTTTTTACCGATGCGGTACAAGCAGTTGGAAAAATACCTGTAGACGTTATTGCGGATGGTATTGATATTATGGCATTCACTGCGCATAAAATGTATGGTCCAAAGGGCGTGGGCGCTTTATATGTGCGACGTAAAAATCCACGTGTAAAAGTAACTGCACAAATGGATGGCGGTGGCCACGAAAGAGGAATGCGTAGTGGTACTTTAAACGTTCCTGGTATTGTTGGATTTGGGAAAGCTGCAGAAGTAGCAAGGTTAGATATGGCCGCAGATACAGAAAGAATTTCTAAACTGAGAGATAAATTAGAAAATGCATTAAAACAAATAGACGAAACCTATGTAAATGGAAATCCAGCACATCGATTACCGCATGTGAGTAATATTTCATTTAAATATGTTGAAGGAGAAGGTTTAATGATGGGCTTCAATAAGGACATCGCTTTATCTTCAGGTTCAGCATGTACGTCGGCTTCATTGGAACCAAGTTATGTGTTAAAAGCATTAGGTCTTGGTGATGATTTGGCACATAGTTCACTTCGTTTTGGATTAGGAAGAAATACGACAGAGGAGCAAATTGATTTTACGATTAAAGCAGTAACTGATACTGTTTTAAAATTAAGAGAGATGAGTCCACTTTGGGAAATGTTTAAAGATGGGATTGACATTGATGCTATTCAATGGGCACATCACTAAAGTATAATTCGTAGTAATTATTCACAAAAATTTATTTTAAAAAATTTAAAAATACAACCATGGCATATTCAGATAAAGTAATCGATCATTATTCTAATCCTAAAAATGTAGGAACATTAGATAAATCTTCTAAAAGTGTAGGTACTGGACTAGTAGGTGCACCAGAGTGTGGTGATGTAATGCGTTTACAAATAGAGGTTGATCAAACAACTGGTCTAATCACGGATGCAAAATTCAAAACTTTTGGATGCGGTTCCGCTATTGCTTCTTCTTCATTAGCCACTGAGTGGTTAAAAGGAAAAACAATCGATGAGGCTGTTAAAATTGACAACATGGATCTAGTAGAGGAATTAAATTTACCTCCAGTTAAAATACATTGCTCCGTTTTAGCAGAAGATGCAATTAAAGCAGCAATCAATGATTTCCGTTCTAAAAATGGCATGGAAGAATTAGTGTTTGAACAAAGTCATGTTTAGTTTTATTTTGCAAAAGTTGAATAGCTAAAAAATGAGTGAAGTAGCCCAAGAAAATTCCATTTATGTAAGTGCGAAAGCAAAGCAAAAAGTAATGCAGTTAATGCAGGATGCTGGTGTCGTGGGCGATGCCAACTATTTTTTACGTGTTGGTGTAGTGGGTGGTGGTTGTTCAGGATTAAGCTACAAACTTGATTTTGATAATGAAATAAAGCCCATGGATCAGGTATTTGAGGATAATGGCATCAAAATAGTCACTGATTTAAAAAGTTTCCTTTATTTGGTCAATACTGAGTTGGAGTTTTCGGACGGGCTAAATGGCAAGGGTTTTTATTTTAACAACCCCAATGCAAGTCGTAGTTGTGGTTGCGGTGAAAGTTTCGCAGTATAGTACTATTTAATTCAATAAAAGAAATACAAAATAGTCCCACCTAATTCCGAGTATTCGGCAAGGGGTCGGGGCTATTTTTTTTGTAGCTTTGGCTTATGTGGTCAATATGTAAAAAAGAGTGGACACAATATTTTAGTAGCCTAACGGGGTATTTAATTATCAGCTTTTACTTGATAGTGAATGGGCTATTGTTATTTGTGATACCTAACTATAATTTACTTGATTTTGGCTATGCAAGTTTACAAGTGTACTTTGATTTTGCGCCATGGTTTTTATTATTGTTAGTGCCAGCCATAACCATGCGAAGTTTTTCTGACGAGTTTAAGCAGGGCACTTATGAAGTATTACATAGCTTGCCATTTTCTTCCTTACAATTAGTGCTTGGAAAATTATTGGGAAGTTTGCTCATTGTTATTGCCGCAATAGCACCCACCATTTTTTATGCATTTGTATTAAACGCTTTAAGTTCAACCGGAGGGATTGATTGGGGCGCAACCATTGGAAGCTATATCGGATTAATTTTATTAGGCGCCGTGTATACTGCAGTGGGTGTATTTGCTAGTAGCTTGACAAAAAACAGCGCCATCGCCTTGCTTTTGTCAATCATCATTTCAATATTATTATTACAAAGTTTTGATTGGATAAGCACCGTCTCTTTTTTTTCAAATGGCTACGATTTTTATATAAAGCAACTAGGATTGTCATTGCATTATAATAATATGAGTAAGGGGTTGATTAAGTTGACCGATATGATTTATTTTATTTCCATTTTGGTTTTATTTATTCTAGGCACCATCGAGAATTTAAAGGGAAAAATTAAATATGTATTTTTATTAATTGCCATCATAGGTGCCAACTATCTAAGCAATATATTCCCATTTCAATTCGATTTAACTAAGGAAAAAAGGTACACTTTAAGTGCAAGTTCCACGGAAGTCATCAGTCAAATAAAGACACCGGTGACAGTTCATTTGTATTTAGGGGGTGACCTGCCATCCCATTATAAAACAATAGCGAATGCGGCCGTCGCATTATTGGATCAGTTGCATCAAGTTAACCCAGCCTTGATCAAATGGAATTTAGAAATTCCTAATCAGTTAGTCAATGATACCGCTTTATATGTTTTGTATGATAGTTTATCAAAATTGGGCTTACCAATTGAAAGAATACAACAAGGAACTGGAGGTGGTGACAAAAGAGTGGATCAACTTATTATACCAGGGGCATTGGTGGAAGTGGATGGGCAAAAGCCTTACGCCATTGATTTGAGGAGTTCAAAAAAATATTTTAAACCTTATAATATAGTTAAGGATATACCAGAGGTGGATGAACAAGCCAGCGCAAATGCTGCGGAAGCATTGTTGGAATATAAATTTATCCAAGCCATCTATTTATTAAACCGCAAGGCAGTTCCAAGCATTGCTTACTTGATTGGAAATGGACAACCAGTTAATTTAACCGTGAATGATATAGGAGAAACTTTAAAGGACCAATACGATTTATCTGTATTTGATTTAAGTAAGGGATTCCCTGATGCTACTAAAATAAAAACATTACTTATTGTTAAACCAACCACGCCATTTAGCGATTTAGATAAATTAAAAATTGACCAATATGTCATGGGTGGTGGAAATATTGTTTGGGCAGTAGATAAATTATTTGCGGAGTACGATAGCTTACAAAAAACCGACGGTGCCTATGTTTCCTTTGATCGCGGACTGGCCTTGGATGATTTATTATTTAAGTATGGTATTCGTATAAATTCAAATTTGATTCAGGACTTAAATTGTGCCAAATTACCATTGGTGGTAGGAACACAAGGCGACGGGTCACCTTTAATCAAAAGAGTGCCTTGGCCGTATTATCCTTTTTTAAATGGAAACGATAATCATCCCATTGCGCAAAATATGGATCGTGTATTGTCCTTATTTCCTTCTAGTATTGATACGCTATCTTCTAATGGCATTAAGCATACCATTTTATTAATGACCGATACAAGCTCAAGAAGCTTGGCTTCGCCAGCCCAGGTTTCATTGAATTCAGTTAAAGGGGAGGAAGACATGCTACAATTTACACAACATCATTTCCCGATAGCTGTATTATCTGAAGGAAATTTTAATTCATTTTTTGAAAACAGATTGTCTCAGGTGTTAAAAGATACCGTCCAGCAAAATTTAGGTGTCGCTTTTGCATCCAAGGGGAAGCCTTCCAAACAAATCTTTATTGCAGATGCTGATCTATTTACAAATAAGGTAGATAAGTCAAATGGCCCCTTGCCCATGGGTATGATACCATTTGAATCCTACCAATTTGCTAATCGTGATTTTTTTGTAAATGCAATACAATACTTGAATGAGCCGGTGGGCTTACTTGAAAGTAGAAATAAGGGGATTGTATTAAGATTATTAGACAAGACCAAGGTGACCGAGCATCGGCTTTTTTGGCAATGGATGCTTTTGTTAGGCCCCGTTGTACTACTTTCCATATTTTTTTATTTTTGGACCCAATATCGCCAACGCCTTTTTGGGGCTTCGTAAATCTAGTATTATCTTTACTTTATGACAACAGATCAAATTGTTTACTCAGTATTTGGCGTAGTAATATTAATTGCATTAACGCTTGATTTAGGATTTTTAAGCAAAAAAAATACAACCATAACTATTCGCCAAGCAATGCGTCAAACCTTTTTATGGGTTTTATTAGCACTCGGATTTTTTGTGTTTATGTGGGTAGAAGAAGGGCAAAAACTTGCCTTTGAATACTTAAGCGGTTATTTAATGGAGTGGAGTTTAAGTATTGACAATATTTTTGTGTTCATTTTAATTTTTGATGCGTTTAAGGTGAAAGAAGTGCATTTGTCAAGGGTGCTGTTGATTGGAATTTTAGCAGCAATTGTTTTTAGGGTTTTATTTATAACATTAGGTGTAGCACTTGTTGCTCAATTTTCATGGGTGTTATATATTTTTGGGGTGTTTTTATTATATACCGGATATAAAATGTTTGGGGCTGATGAGGAAAGTGCATTTGACCCACATGAATCAAAAATTTATAAATTTTTGAAAAGCTTTTTACCACTGACGCCCAGTGATGGTGATGGTAAGTTTATGATTCGTCAAAATGGGAAGCCGTTATATACCACTTTATTTGTGGTGGTTATTTTACTCGCAGCCATTGACATTGTATTTGCGCTGGATTCCATTCCTGCAGTGATGGGAATTTCAATGAATAGTCTAGTCATTTATACTTCAAATATTTTTGCCATTTTAGGATTGCGCTCCTTGTTCTTTTTGTTACGTGGGGCAGTTAATGAATTTGAGCATTTGCAAAAAGGAATTGCGCTTGTTTTAATATTTATAGGCGTTAAAATGTTAGGGGAACATTATATCAATATGGTGATGGGTAAAAACACGCAAGTTTTGTTGTCTTTATTAGTGATTTTATTTTCAATCACTGGTTCCATATTGTATTCTATCTTTTCAAATAAGCAAAAAAACCTACCTAAGGATTTAAAAGATAATTCAATTTAATCATATCATTTAGTTGTCATATACAATTGAACATATTGCAAGCTGGCTAAGTACAAATTCTGTTATTAAAACACCAGCCCATATTGCTCATTTACTTACAGATAGTCGGCGACTCATTTATCCTGACACCAGTTTATTTTTCGCCATTACTACTGGGCAAAATGATGGTCACTTATATGTTGAAGAATTAATGCAGCGTGGCGTATTTAATTTTGTTGTAAAAACAAATTTTGATACCAGCGCATTTCCCAATGCCAATTTTTTAAAAGTGAATGATGTGCTTGTAGCTTTACAAATTATTGCTACACATCACCGTGCCCAATTTACCTATCCAGTGATAGGAATAACAGGGAGTAATGGAAAAACCATAGTTAAAGAATGGCTAAATCAATTACTCGCGAACCGATATCATATTATACGAAGTCCACGTAGTTATAATTCACAAATTGGGGTACCATTAAGTGTCTGGGAAATGGAGAAGAAGCATCAATTGGCCATTTTTGAAGCGGGAATATCACAAAAAGGGGAGATGGAAGTATTGGCAAATATGATACAGCCCACTATCGGGATTTTAACCAGTATCGGAACAGCACACCAAGAAGGTTTTGAAAGTGAAGCGGAAAAAAGAAATGAAAAATGGAAATTATTTCAAAATGCACAAGTGATCATTGCGCCATTATCGGAATTAGCATTGGATGATAATGATGTTGCGCATCATTCAGGTTATCCATCTGTCATTACCTGGTGTCGCTCAGGCGCAGCCACCTTGAAAATACAAAGTGAAACAATAATACAGGGGCATACACATTTGCAGGCAAATTACCTAGGAGCAGATTTACAATTAGTGGTTCCCTTTACGGATTTGATCTCCGTAAATAATACAATTACTTGCCTACTCACTTTATTGCATTTACAAGTGCCTATGTCTGAAATACAGGAGAGCATTAATCAATTAAGGCATTTAGATATGCGCATGCAAATAAAAAAAGGGATTCAGCATTGTTATATTTTAAATGATAGCTATAGTAATGATGTTCATTCGTTACAACTGGCATTGACCTATGCAACACAACAAGCGGGGGCATTGCCTATCACATTAATACTATCTGATGTATCGCAGTTTAATCAGGATGCAGTGCAGTATGACCAGTTATTGCAACAGTTGGCTGTTTTCCCAATAAAAAAGCTCATTGCCATTGGCCCACATTTTGCTAAGGCTTTACAAAAGCATAAAGGTTTGCAGAATAAGGGTGTCCATGTGATTAGTTTTGATACTACTCAGCAATTCATTCATCAAATGGATATATATTCCTTTAAAGAGGAATTTATTTTAATCAAAGGCGCACGCGTTTTTGAACTAGAAAAAATAAATGAATTATTACAGCTTCAGGTACATAAAACTATGGCGGAAATTAATTTAACCACCTTGGTGGATAATTATAAAAAAATTAAAACGGTCGTTGGACCCAAAGTAAAAATGATGGCGATGGTGAAGGCCTTTGGCTATGGGTCGGGCAGTGTTGAAGTAGCGCGCATTTTGCAATTCCACCATGTTGATTATTTGTCAGTAGCCTATGCAGATGAAGGTGTCGCATTAAGACAAGCTGGCATTCATTTGCCCATTATGGTAATGAATGTGGATGAAACCACGTTTGATACTTTGGTAAAGTATCATATGGAACCTGAAATATTTTCCTTTACCCAATACCAACAATTTAATGAGTATATAAAAAATCAAGCGATTTCGAATTTCCCTATCCATATAAAATTAAATACAGGAATGAATCGTTTGGGTTTTGATATGGATACTATTGAAAATTTATGTGATTTATTAAAATCAAATTTGCAACTAAAAGTACAAACCATTTTTAGCCATTTAAGTGCAAGTGGAAATAAATCCTTAGAAAATTTCACGCATCAGCAACTTAATTTATTTAATACTGCTGCAGCAAAAATTGAAACAGTCTTGGGTTATACTACCCTAAAACATATTGCCAATTCGGATGCGATTTTATTAGATCCTATTTTTCATTTAGATATGGTTCGATTAGGTATTGGATTATACGGCACTAGCCAAGGGCCAATTGATTTAGCGCCCGTTGTACAGTTAACTACGACCATTTCACAAATAAGACATTTGAAAAAAGGAGATACCGTTGGTTACAATCGAGCTGGTGTATTATTGCGGGACAGTATCATTGCCACAGTGCGACTAGGCTATGCAGATGGTTATAGCAGGCACTTGGGTTTAGGAAAGGGGGCAATGTGGTTGAATGGCTTATTGGCGCCCATTGTTGGCGATATTTGTATGGATATGACTATGATTGATATTACAGATATCCCATCCGTTAGTGAAGGAGATTCGGTGCAGGTATTTGGTAAAAATTTAGCTATTACACAAGTAGCAAAATGGGCAGGAACGATTCCCTATGAAATTTTAACTTCCATTGGGCAAAGAGTAAAAAGAATCTATATATCCGACTAACTTATCAAAGTATTATCTTTGTCCATCATTATAATTTGAAATTGATATGAACGGAAAAAAAATAGTGGCATTAGTTGCTTTGATTATTTTTATTGATCAAGCTTTAAAATTCTATATTAAATTAAATTATTTTATTGGTGAGGAACATGCCATTATTGGAATGTGGGCTAGGCTTCACTTTGTGGAAAACGAAGGAATGGCATGGGGGTTAAAGTGGGGTGGCAATATTGGAAAAATTGCATTAACCCTGTTTAGATTAGTGGCTGTTATTTGGGGTGTATTTTTAATAAAAGGGTTTATTGAAAAAAAATACCACAACGGATTTTTATTATGCGCGTCGCTTATTTTCGCAGGTGCCTTAGGCAACTTAATTGATAGCATTTTTTATGGTGTACTATTTGAAGCGAGTGTTCCTTACACCACAATGGTAGCAAACCTGTTCCCGATGGGTGGAGGATATGCCCCTTTATTGCAAGGAAAAGTAGTGGACATGTTTTATTTCCCAATCATACAAAATGCACATTTCCCCTCCTGGTTTCCTATTTGGGGCGGGGAGGAGTTTGAGTTTTTCAGACCTGTTTTTAATGTGGCTGATGCTGCAATCAGTACTGGCGTTATTTCCTTATTTGTTTTTCAGGGCAAATTTTTTAAGGAGCCAGCAGATAGTACTCCTGAAACCCCATCCAACCCTATTTCATAGGTATACTTATCTTATTCTGCCCAAAAAATGGCCTGGCCTTTTTTACAAGCTTATTCGTACCTTCGTGCCCTAAAAATGAGCTAGGATAAGCGTTTTATGAATAAAAAGTACACTGAGTTTAATGGACTGCATCTGCCTACAATTGAGGCAGAAATTTTGGCTGCTTGGAAGACAGAACAAGCTTTTGAGCAATCGGTCATCTTAAGAGAAGGGAAAACCCCTTTTGTTTTTTACGAGGGACCACCGAGTGCCAATGGAATGCCAGGGATACATCATGTTATTTCAAGGACCTTAAAAGATATGGTTTGTAGATATAAAACCATGCAAGGATTTCAAGTGAAGCGAAAAGGTGGATGGGATACCCATGGATTGCCTGTGGAATTGGGTGTTGAAAAAGAATTGGGCATTACCAAAGAGGATATTGGAAAAACAATAACAGTAGAAGCGTACAATAAAAAATGTCGTGAAGCAGTATTGCGTTATAAAAAAGAATGGGATGATATCACCAATAAAATGGGTTATTGGGTTGACTTGAATAATCCCTATATCACATTTGAAAATGATTATATTGAAACACTTTGGTGGATATTAAGTACCCTATATAAAAAGGGATACTTGTACCAAAGTGTAAGTATACAGCCCTATTCCCCTGCCGCTGGTACAGGATTAAGTTCACATGAATTAAATCAGCCAGGTACTTATAAGGATGTGAAAGATACTTCGGTGGTTGCAATGTTTAAAGCGGTACAATCGGCCGAAAGCCAATTTTTGTTTGATGGCGCTGCCACAAATGATAAAAGTCAAGAACTGTATTATATGGCATGGACTACAACACCATGGACATTGCCATCTAATTTAGGTTTAACGGTTGGTCCTAATATTGATTATGCTTTAGTAGCAACCTATAATCCTTATACTGCTTTGCCGGTGAATGTGGTTATAGCAAAAGCGTTGATTTCAAAGTATTTTAAGGAAGAGGGATTAACCATTGAAACATTTGCCGAAGGTGATAAAATTGTTCCTTGGAAACTGATTACTGAATTTAAAGGTGCGAAGTTAAATGGTTTGCGCTATGAGCAGTTAATGCCTTTTGAAGCCAATGATCCTAAAACATTTGAAGGGGATCCTTTTAAAATAGTGTTAGGTGATTTTGTTACGACCGAAGACGGAACTGGTATTGTACACACTTCTCCTGCATTTGGAGCGGATGATTATAAAGTGGGTCAAAAAAATAATTTAGGCATTATTACATTGGTAGATAGACAAGGAAAATTTGTTGAAGGGGTAGGTGAGTTTAGTGGTAGGTATGTAAAAAACTATAAGGATGAAAAAGATTTCCAAGATGTGAATGTAGATATCTCTGTTAAGTTGAAAAAAGAAAACAGGGCATTCAAAGTGGAAAAATATGAACATAATTATCCGCATTGCTGGAGAACAGATAAGCCAATCTTGTATTATCCATTAGATGCATGGTTTATTAAAACAACAGCTGTTAAAGATCGTTTGATTGAATTGAATAAAACCATTAACTGGAAACCAAAGAGTACAGGGGAAGGACGTTTTGGTAATTGGTTAGAGAACATGGTGGACTGGAATCTATCTCGAAGCAGATATTGGGGAACACCATTACCTATATGGAGAACAGAAGATGGCACTGAAGAAATTTGTGTTGGATCGATGCAAGAATTAACGACACTTTTTATTGCAGCAAAAGAAAAAGGCTATAACAAAGAAGTGGATTTGCAAATAGTAGATGGCAAATTAGATGTGGATTTACACAAACCATTTGTAGATCAAATTGAATTACTAAGTGCAACGGGCCAACCTATGAAAAGGGTTGCTGATTTAGTGGATGTGTGGTTTGATTCAGGCGCGATGCCTTATGCGCAATGGCATTATCCATTTGAGAATAAGGATTTGATTGATAAAGGACAAGCATTCCCTGCTGATTTTATTTGCGAAGGGGTGGATCAAACGCGCGGTTGGTTTTATACATTGCATACACTAGGTGTTTTGTTATTTGATAGCGTTGCTTACAAAGCCGTAATGAGTAATGGTTTGGTGCTAGATAAGAACGGCAACAAAATGAGCAAACGTTTGGGCAATGTGGTAAATCCGTTTGAAACCTTACAAACCTATGGTGCAGATGCAACTAGATGGTATTTGGTCACGAATGCATCACCATGGGACAATTTAAAATTTGATTTATCAGGTATACAGGAAGTGCAAAGAAAATTCTTTGGCACCTTATACAATACCTACCAATTTTTTGTGTTGTATGCAAATGTGGATGGGTTTCGTTTTGAACAAGAATACATTCCTGTAAACAAAAGACCAGAAATAGATCGTTGGATTATTTCTTCCTTAAATAGTTTAGTGCAAACCGTAACTATTGCAATGGACGATTTTGAACCCACTATTGCAGGTCGTGCAATAGAAACTTTTGTAGATGAACATATGAGTAACTGGTACGTGCGTTTGTGTCGTCGTCGTTTTTGGAAAGGCACTTATACGGATGATAAAATTTCAGCCTACCAAACCTTGCATGAGTGTATTGAAACCATTATTCGTTTAATGGCACCTATTGCGCCTTTCTTTTGTGATCAAATATTTAGAAATTTAAATAGTGTTACCGAACGACACATACAAGCATCTATTCATCATGTAGATTTTCCTGTAGCGGATACCACAAAAATTGATGCTGCACTAGAGGAGCGTATGCAAATGGCGCAAGATATTTGTTCCTTGGTATTGTCTATTCGTAAAAAGGTAAACATCAAAGTGCGTCAACCGCTACAAAAAATATTAATTCCAGTGTTAGATCCTAAAATGAAGGATGCGATTAGCTTAATGGAAGAACTTATTTTGGCAGAGGTAAACGTTAAGGAAATTAATTATATAACTGAAACGGAGGGGGTCATTAGCAAAAAGCTAAAACCCAACTTTAAATTATTGGGTGCCAAATTGGGCACTAAGATGAAACAAGCTTCAGCGGTGATTACGGCATTAAGTCAGACACAAATCAGCCAGCTTGAAAAGGACGGTTCCCTTAATTTGGACGTAGAGGGAACCCTTATCTCCTTGTTATTGAGTGAGGTAGAAATTATTGCAGAAGATATACCGGGTTGGAGTGTCGCGGTTAAAAATGCCCTCACGGTGGCACTTGATATCACTTTAAGCCCTGCTTTATTGAAAGAAGGTAATGCTAGAGAGCTAGTTAATAGGGTTCAAAACATCCGAAAAGAGGCCAATTTCGAGCTAACAGACAAAATTTTACTCCGAATTGTGGATAATACAGATTTGAAGGATGCTATTAATGAATTTTCCGATTATATTTGCCGCGAAATATTGGCATTGGAAATAGACTGGGTCCCGGCTTTAGAAGAAGGGGTGGATGTCGAAATAAATGACCAAAAATTAAGGATTTCAGTATTACAAAAAGGATAATTATGCCTACAAAAAAACCAGCTCCTAAAAAAGCAGCTCCTGCTAAAAAAGCGGCGCCTACAAAAAGGGCAGTACCTGCTAAAAAAGCGGCACCCGCAAAAAAAGCAGCACCTGTAAAAAAGGCAGTACCTGCGAAAAAAGCGGCACCTGCAAAAAAGGCAGTTCCAGCGAAAAAAGCCGCACCTGCAAAAAAAGTAGTACCAGCTAAAAAGGTGGTACCAGCAAAAAAAGCAGTTCCTGTAAAAAAAGCAGCGCCTGCAAAAAAAGCAGCGCCTGTAAAAGCACCCATTAAAAAAGCAACCCCTATCAAAGCCCCAATAAAGAAAGCAGCACCTGCGAAAAAAGTGGTTGTTCCTGTAAAGAAAGTAGTACCTGTTAAAAAAGCAGTTCCTGTTAAAACGCTACCAGCAAAACCTGCTGTTGTTGTAAAACCAGTTGAGAAATATGTTCCACCAGCAAAGCCGGTACCAAAAATTCCAACGCCTCCAGTAAAACCAGTTCGTAAAGCATTAGAGCCTATTAAGGATGTAAAAGTTCCAAAAATTAATAGTAAAAGTAGTGTGCCTTACCAGCCTGGTTATGTTCCAATGGAGAAGAGAAAAGAAATAGAAAGATCAACAGAAACATTAGTTAAATATTCCGACGCAGAGTTGGCAGAATTTAGAGATTTAATTTCAAAGAAATTAGAAGCTGCTAGAAAAGAACTCGTTTACTTACAAGGATTAATTACGCGTAAGGATGAATTAGGTGGTGATAATGATGACGCGAGATATATGACTATGGAAGATGGTAGCATTAGCATGGAAAGAGAACAACTTGGTCAAATGGCGAGTCGTCAGCTTACTTTCATTGACCATCTTGAAAAAGCGTTAATGCGTATTCAAAATAAAACCTATGGTATTTGCAGAGTTACTGGCCGCTTGATTGACAAGGCTCGTTTACGTGCTGTACCACATGCAACCTTAAGCTTAGAAGCTAAGCTAGGGTATGTAAAAAACAGTTCAGAACAATAAGATAAGTGATTATAAAAATAGTGAACCCCTGGTAGCAATATCGGGGGTTTTTATTTTACCTCCTGCATCTCGATTAGCTTTTGGTAATAACCATTCTGTGCTAAAAGCGTCTCATGATTTCCTCTTTCTACAATTTCCCCTTTTTGCATTACGATGATTTCGTCTGCGTGTCGGATGGTAGACAATCGGTGAGCGATAACAATGGAAGTTCTGTTTTGCATCATATTGTTAATCGCATCCTGTACTAACTTTTCACTTTCGGTATCTAATGCCGATGTGGCTTCGTCTAAAATTAAAATGGGTGGGTTTTTCAAAACTGCGCGTGCAATGGTTAGGCGTTGACGTTCGCCACCACTCAACTTACTACCTCTATCCCCAATGATACTTTGAAAACCACCTTCTTTTTTTATAATAAAATCGTAAGCATTCGCAATTTTTGCAGCTGCTATTATTTCTTCCTCCGTCGCTTCTGGTTTGCCTAATGCGATATTAGCGGCAATGGTATCATTAAATAAAATAGGTTCTTGCGTAACAATACTTATCAAATTTCTCAAACTATTTAAGCTATACGCTTTAATATTTTTTCCATCAATTAATAAATTGCCTGCACTTACATCATGAAAACGAGGGACTAAATCGGCTAAAGTACTTTTGCCTGCTCCAGAGGATCCAACTAATGCAACAGATTTTCCTTTTTTAATCGAAAGATTTATATTTTTTAAAATTGTCGTGTCCTGGTATAAAAATTGAACATTCTCAAATTCAATTGATTCTTTAAATGATACTATAGCAATGGGGTTGGCTATTTCTTCCACCGTTAATGGTGCTTCTAAGATTTCATTTAATCTATCTAAAGTAGCATTACCCCTTGTAACGTTGTAAGCTGCTTGGGACAATGCTTTTGAAGGATTGATGATTTGAGAAAACAAGGCTACATAAGCAATAAATGAACTTCCTGAAAGTATTTCACCATTTAAAACTAGTTTACCTCCAAACCACAAAACGCCACATAATATTATCACGCCTAATGTTTCAGAAACAGGAGAAGCTAAATCGCGACGGTTTAAAATTTTATTTTTGATATGAAAAATATCATCTACTAAAGTAAAAAATTGTTTTTTAACACGACCTTCTGCATTGAATGCTTTGATAATTCTTAAGCCAGTTAAAGTTTCTTCCATCTGACTTAAAATTTCTCCCCACTTTGATTGTGCTTTATTGGTATGTTTTTTTAAACTTCTTCCAATGCGACCCACTATCAAGCCTGCTAAGGGCAATAATATAAAAACAAACAATGTAAGCTTTACGCTTATGATAAATAAGAAAATTAAAATACCTAAAATATTTAAAGGTTCTTTAATTAATCCTTCTAATGCGCCAATCACTGAATTTTCTAATTCGGTAATATCATTGGACGACCTACTTAATATATCGCCCTTACGTTGTTCCGTAAAGTAACCAATAGGCAACTGCAATATTTTTTCATACAATAGTCTGGAATATTTTCTGGTGACCGCATTTCGTATGGGTGCTAAAAAATAATAGGACAAGTAAAGAAATATATTCTTAAGAAAAATGGTAATGATGATGGCTAAGCAAATCCAACCCAAGGCTTGTACTTTACCATGATTAGCAATACTTTGTTGTAAAAATCCATACACTAGGTCTTTGATATTATTCGTTGTGCTAGGGGCTGCAGCAGAGATGGCTGCACCAGTTAATTCATTACTGCCAAAAATCAAGTCCATAAATGGCATAAGCATTCCCAAGGAAAACAGGCCAAATACGATAGATAGGGTAATAAAAAGGCTATACCAACCCATATAGGCCTTGTATTCCTTAATATAACTTATGATGCGAAAAAATTTCTTCATATTAAAACTATTCCACGAAATAATCAGCAAAGTAACTAATTTTACATCGAATCAACGATTTTGATTGTATGGAAGAAGGTAAAAGACAAAAGCAGGTAGCTGGGGCGATACAAACTGCCCTAAACGAGATATTTTTAAAGCTGGGACTCAATTATTTACAAGGGGGGATGATATCCATCTCAAGTGTAAAAGTGACACCGGATTTATTAGAGGCCAGAATATACCTAAGCTTATTTCAAGTAAATGACACAGATGATTGTTTTAAAAAAATTGAGGCTAAAGCTTGGGAAATTAAGAAGCATCTTGCTGACAACATGAAGCACCAATTAAGACGCATTCCTGTTTTACATTTTTATTTAGATGACACCTTGGATTATGTTTTTAAAATGGACGAGATTTTAAAAAATTTATAAGTGCATTTTTTATTTGCTTGGCGATATTTTAGAGGTAAGTATGCCTTCCAGGCGATACAAATTATTGCATGGGTAAGTGTATTTGCGATTGCATTAGGCACGGCAGCATTAATTACAGTGCTAAGCGTATCCAATGGATTTACAGAAGTAGTCAAGGGATTGTATTCGGATTTTTATGCTGATATTAGCGTAACTCCCACTCAAGCTAAGTTTATAAAAATTACAGATGCGCAATACCAATCAGTTCAAAAAATTACGGGTGTTAATGCATCAAGTAAGGTAGTCGTGAATAAGGCGCTATTGGTAAAAGGGAATCAACAGTCAGTGGTGACGGTGAAAGGCGTGGAGCCTTCCTATATTAATATTAATAAAGTTTCCAATTATTTAAAAAGAGGCGAATTTGATTTAGGCAATGTAGCAAGTCCTAAAATAATTATAGGTATTGGGGTAGAACAAAGGTTAGGCCTGTTTCAGGAACCATTGGGCGATACCATGCAATTGTATGCAGTGAATCGAACTGGTAAATCAATAGCGCAATTGGATCAGTTAAACACACTATCGGTAGTGCAATCGGGCGCTTTTTCAATTCAACAGGAATTCGATGAACAGTACATTTTCACGAATGATGGTTTTGCGCAATACTTATTTGATTTAGCACCGAATGAAATTTCGGGTATTGAATTATCCATTGACCCTACCTATGAAAAGCAAATCACGACAAGTATCAAAAAAATACTAGGTACTGGCGTACAAGTGCAAAATAAGTACCAACAAAATATTGATTTATATAAAATCATGCAAACGGAGAAGTGGATCATTTTTTTTATATTAGCACTCATCATGATTGTGGCTTCCTTTAATTTAGTAGGGGCATTAACCATGTTGGTATTGGAAAAGCAAAAAGACATTCATGTATTGCAGGCAATGGGGGCTAGGTCCTGGGATATTCAAAAAATATTTTTACTGTTATCCGCTATTATGGCCTTTATGGGTGCGCTAATTGGTGGACTATTGTCTAGTTTATTTTGTTGGTTGCAATTAAAATATCACTTAATTAAATTGGGAGGCAATTCATTTGTCATTGATTACTATCCAGTAAAACCAATGTTGATTGATTATATCGCCATTATAAGTTTGGTGCTATTTATTTCAATACTTGCAGGTTGGATTCCTGCAAAACGCGCCGCAGACTCCTTTCAAGAAAAGATATAGTGATGGAGGAAAGTAAAAATCCCTAATAGCTGATCCATAATATTATTTATAATATTATGGGATGGTAGAAAGTAAAAAAAATTTAAAAGAGGATTTTATTGGGGATTTATTTTTTCTAAAAAATCCCTAATAAAATCAATAATCTCCTAAGGTTTCTTCTAGTTGGCCCAATGCTTTTGCAAGTTGCTCATCGTTTGGTGCAATACCATGCCACTCGTGGCTACCTTCCATAAAGTCAACACCCTTGCCCATTTCAGTTTTCATTAATATAC
>Ga0209597_1000873_pt1 | contig 19817 bp, 13 predicted proteins | sample M_140625_MF_Meta_FD_187316 | JGI IMG/M metagenome (GOLD analysis project Ga0209597, IMG submission 187316) | Freshwater microbial communities from Lake Montjoie, Canada to study carbon cycling - M_140625_MF_MetaG (SPAdes) (version 2) | ecosystem: Environmental > Aquatic > Freshwater > Lake... | reverse complement strand
GTCTGGGAAGTACAACAAGACTTTGTTTCCTTTCTTCACTTTGTTCGCATAGGTCTCTGCAACTTCAGCCTTCACTTTCAATGAAGCAAGATTTACAACTCGGAAACATGGATCCGGATTTTGTGCGGTTGCAAACTGACCCAAACGAGCACCAATGTGATCGACGATTCCTGAAATGGGCGACTTCACTTTTGTTAATTCAATCTGCGCTTGAACAGCGCTAATTTGTTTGGTCAACGCATCCACTTGCGTCTTTGCTTGCAGATATTGCACCTCGCTACCGATCTTCTGATCCCACAAACGTTGTTGTCTTAGGAAGACATCTTTCGCCAATTCCAATTGTGGTTGAATGGCTGCAATCTGCGCGGCATATGCGCTGTTGTCTGTTTCAGCAAGAAGCTGACCCGCTTGAACAGCATCACCTTCATTCACGTAAATCTTCGTTACCAATCCAGGAATTTGCGGAGCAACAACCACGTTGTTTTCTGCATCTACTGTACCTTGAATTTCTACACAGTGCTTGAACGGTGCAGCCACCACGTCGGTGGTCATGATCTTACGTGCTTTCGCAGCGTTGGTTATTCCCAACTCTTGCTCCAGAGCAGAAATTTTTCCGTCGAGTTCCGAACGCTTTGCTTTTAAGTCGTTCAATTCAGCGCTCTTGTCTTTCGATTCGCAAGAGGCCAATAACACAGCAGCTAAAACAAATGACGCTGCGATTTTAGAGATATACATGGGTTTCATTTTTTCTTATGATTATAATGCGTTCAACGATTTTGAAAGTCTGGTTTGTGCGTTCATTAAACTCAAACGCGCTTGTATTAACGACACTTCCGCTTGCAACAACTGTGACGTCTGTCGCGACAATTCGAAGCTCGAAGAAGTTCCTTGGTCGAATTTGATCTGTGTTTTATTCAAGATGCTCGAAGCCAAGGTGTAGGATTGCAGAGCAAGATCCACGTTTTGCGTCGCGTTCATGTACTCTGCCATTCCCACTTGATATTCCAATTTCGCAGCGTTGTTTGAATACGCTAAGGTCTCTTCCATTCTCTTTACTTCCACGCCTGCGCGTTGAATACTCTTCGTTTTGCGCCCACCGGAAACAATCGGAACATTCATAGAGAGTCCCCACAATTGCGTTGGATACCAAGGCTCATTTCCATCTAAAAAATTAAACTCTTGACGTTGTGCTTGACGTTGCACACTATAAAATGCAGCGAGGTTTGGAAGCAAACCTGCTTGCTGATTCTTCACGCTTAATTTTTGAAGAGACAAGCCTTCCTTAATGATTTCATTGTCGATTAAGTTTTCTGCGTTGAAAGGCGATTGCACCAATTGCGCGTTGAACGATTCTAAAATCGTTGTGCTGTTATCTGCCAATGTAATTTCCTCATCGACATTCATTCCAATCGTGAACTTCAACAACGTCTTCGCAATGAGCGCTTGCGTCTGTGCTACACGAATACGCGCTTCCAATTCATTCAACGAAAGCGACAATTGCTCAACGTCTTGTGTCTCGAGGAAACCCTCTTTCTTCAAGGCTTTGGTGTGCTCCAGTGATTCCGATAACAAATCGCGCGAAGCCGTTAAAAGCGCGATGCTCTCTTGAGCAATCACAGCGAGGTGATACGCTTCCTCGGTAGCTCGCTTTACTTCGATTTCACTTTTTATGATGTTCTTGTTTTGCAGAGCAGCATAAGCCTTCGAAGCTTGAAGTCCCACTAACCAAGACCCGTCGAACAACAATTGCGAAGCGTTAATACCGGCAGTTAATGTTTGCGGAACCCCGAATTGCACCGCAACGTTTTGTCCTGGCATTCCGAAGAAATCTCCAGGTAAAATGCTAGTCGGACGATCAATGAAATTTTGATACTGAATGTTTCCGCTTATTTGTGGAAGACCAATGGCTATAAGTTCTTCGGTTTGAAGTTTGGCTGATTGCGCATCGAAATTTTTCGATTTCACTTGGAAGGCATTCTGCACTGCATACTCTTTCGCCGCAGCCAACGTGAGCGACTGCTGGGCGTTTCCGGGAAAAACAAAACCAAGCGCCACTGCCAAGAGGATACTTATTTTTTTGTTTATGTTGAATTTTATCATGACTTGAATTATTGCTTTTTCGTTGCTTTTTTCTTGGTTGAAATTGACGTGTTCAGAATGTTTTTATTCAGCAACTCTATTCCCTTTGCTGTTGCCATGCCGTGAATGTGATAGGAAAACCATTCCATGTATACATCACTCACATTGTATTCTTTACTTGGAAATAAATTCTGATCGAACAGCACTTCCATTCTTCCCACATATAATTTCGCTAAGACATTCGGATTAATTTCCTTTCGGTACAACCCGTCTTTTTGTCCTTTTTGTATGTTCTCGAAAACGCACTTGTAAATAATAGCCTGACGAGAAGCGAGCATTTTCTGATGAACTTTTGGATGAAATTTCTCCATGTCGTAGGCCACAGACGGATGTATGTTCTGCAACATTTCCAGCACCCAACGCTTAATCTCTAAACTTTCATCAATGGCATTTAAACCCCTACTACAAATTTCTTCGATCTGATGTTGTTCTGCTTTACTGAATAGTACCACTGCGTTTCCCAACAAATCTTCTTTGTCTTTCACATGCGTATAAAGCGTCTTCTTTGAGATACAGAGCTTCTTTGCAATGTCATCCATTGTCAGACTCTTGATCCCAAATTGCAAAAACAACTGAAGTGTTTCCGAGAGAATATTTCGTTTCTTTATTTCCAAATCGCGGCAAAGATAGACACAAATTTTACATTGGAAACGAAAATTGGGGAAAATGTTTCCTTCAATCAAACGAAGTTTGATCAATCTCTTCGAGATCAATCCTTCGGATCAATCAATTTCGTTGATCAATCGCTACGCGATCAACTGCATCCGCAGGATTGATTGCAACGCAATTGATTTCGAAGAAATTGATCACCATAGGTGATTGATCACGTAGTGATTGATACGAAGTATTGATCGGACTTCGTCCGATTGATCCGCAGGATTATTTGACTCTCTTAAACTCATCCACCTGACTCGCCTTCTTCTCTTTCAACTTCTGATTGCCAATCTTCCAAGTGAGGTTGATACGCGCAGTGCGGGATTCCCAGAGGCCGCTGGCGTCCATGTATAGACCGGCGTATTCAGAGATGCCTCTCCAACGCATGGTGCGAAGAATGTCGCCGTAGGCAAGGCGAAGAACGAGTTTTTCACTGAGGAAGGTTTTTTGAAAAGCAACGTCTAAACCGCCCATAGGCTTGTTGCGGAAAGTGCCGCCCCATACGCTTGGACCGTTGAAGAATCCAGAGAGTTCGAACGAGGTGGTCTTGTTGAACTTGAAGGTGTTTTGCATGAAGATGTTGTAGGAAGTCGCGCGAAGATCTATGGTGTTGCCGAAATCAAAGGTTGCGCGATTGTGAATGTTGTAAACACCCATGTTCACATAACCGTCCCACCACTTCGCAAATGAAACCGGACTGCCTAGGTTGAAGGTAATGTTTTCGCGATAACCCAAGTTGCGCGTTTGAATGAACGAACGCGAAAACTCTGTGGTATCTGTAATCTCTGTGAAGAATCCGTTGGTCTTGCTGTATCCGATGGAACTGGTTATCATGTAAAACAACGTGTGACTCAACTCGAACGCATCGGTGTATTGTGGTTGAAGGAATGGGTTTCCGCGTGAATAGGAAAGTTCGTCGAGACGCGATTCAAACGGATTCAACGACTGATACCTTGGTCTGTCAATTCTGCGGCTATAGGTTAAGTTGAAGGTGCTAGTTTCTTTGTGATCGAAGGTGATGGCCGCACTTGGAAACAAGTTCGTGTACAATCGATCGACCTTCGAAAGTTCCTGCGGTGTTAGCGCGAACAACTCACCATTGCTCTTCGTGTTTTCCGCCCGCACTCCTACTTGCCATCCGAATTTCTTGTACTTTCCAGAAGCGTTTGCGTATGCCGCCAACACACGTTCCTTGTATTCGAAGGAATTTGTAAGGTTGGAATCTACTTCAAGGTCATTTCCAACTACATTAAAAAAATCTAATTTGTTATTCGTATTCACCTGCGTGCCCTTCATTCCCGCTTCCCACTTGATTTTCTTCCAATTGAAACTGTAATCGGCGCGAACCACGGAAATGTCAATTTGTGTTGCAGTGTTGTTCTGATAATTTCTTTCATGCAACAAATTGCCATTTGAACCGATGTATCTGTTGGGTTGGAAATTTTTATTGTCAATGTCGTAAATACCGTAATTCGCATCTACGGTAAATTCATTGTCGTTCTCTCCTTTCCACTGATAATTCACATTCGCTCCGTAGTTGTTGCGATACCCGTCGCTAATGGAACCTGCTTCCAAGGTGCTGTCGATTCCGGCACCCAGGGCTACACTTCCAATAGGCGTTGAACCGTGGCTGTCCGAAAAGTTATTCGCCACATTCGTGTTCACCGAAATACCAATGGTGTTTTTATCGTTGATTGAAATGTCAATACCCGCCCTTCCGTAATGCGATTGATCCTTGTCCAAAGAATAGGTTCGTTGGTCAAAGTAAATATCGTTTTGCTCTTTGTAAAAATGCATGTATCCCCAATCTTCTCCGAAGTTATTTCCGTAAGTAGCATAAACATTGGTCTTTCCCTTTCTTCTGTTGTAGGTGAAGGAACCGTTGGTCTTTCCATAAACCTGATTCCCGTATCCCAAACCGAATGTCGCATTCTGACCGTAGTTGCTGTTCTTCTTCATTACAATGTTCAAAATACCCGCAGTACCCGCAGCATCGAAGCGTGCAGAAGGATTCGTGATGATCTCGATTTTTTCAATGGAGGAAGAAGGAGTGCTTTTCAAAAAGTCAGACAACTGTGAACCTTGAAGCGGAGAAATTCTTCCGTCTATGTACACCGTAATTCCCGACTTCCCTTTTACAGAAATGTTGTTGTTGTTATCGATAACCACACCTGGCGCGCGACGCAACAATTCCAAGGCATTTAGTCCAACGGCATTCGCAGTTCCTTCCACGTTGAAAATGGTTTTATCCGCCTGCACTTGAACGAGTGGTTTCTTCGCCACGAATTCCATCTCTGATGTCACCGCTGAAGTGCGCATGAGCTCTATGTTTCCGAGATTCAGATTCGCACTTGCACTAATCTTCTTCCACATCGGTTTGAAACCAATGATATTGAAATACACCAATACTGAATCTGTACTTGCAATTTCCAAACTGAAATTCCCTGCGTTGTCCGAAGCCGTGGCTTTCAGCAAAAGGCTGTCTGCAGTGGTGTGCAGACTCACACTAACGAAAGCCAAAGCCTCGCTCTTTCCTTGATCCACTCCCATTACCACTCCGGAAACGGTTGTCGTTTGAGCGAAGGAAATTAGGGCGAAGAGGATGAGGGAAAATGTGAGGAAAAGATTTTTCATGAGCGCGAAAATACAATAATTCCTGCGGATCAATCGCTACGCGATTTAGGGTTAACGCTCAAACCTCAAAGCTTCCCCACTTCTAACACCCGTAAGTTTTCCATTCTCAAAAACCAACTTCCCGTTGCACCAGGTTGAAACAATAGTGCTGGAAAAAGTATGTCCTTCGAACGGAGACCAACCGCATTTGTATAAGACATTCTCTTTGGTAACGGTGTATGGAGCGTGCAAATCGACCAACACAACGTCTGCGCTGCAGCCTTCGCGAATGTAGCCGCGACCTGTTATTTGAAATAGGTCGGCAACGGCGTGAGAAGCCTTCTCAGCAATTTTTTCTAAGGTGAAGACACCTTGTCGGTGAAGATCGATTAAAGCTTGTAAGCTGTGTTGAACAAGAGGTCCACCGCTTGGGGCTTTCAAATATTCTTGCTCTTTTTCTTCAATGGTATGCGGAGCGTGATCTGTGGCAATAACATCTATGCGTCCGTCGTTTACGGCCTCCCGAATGTTCATTCGGTCGTTGAAGGATTTCACTGCCGGATTCCATTTGATGTAGTTGCCTTTCTTTGGGTAGTCCTCTTCCGTGAACCATAAATGATGAATACATGCCTCAGCCGTAATGCGCTTTTCCTTCATCGGAATAGCGTTTGTAAACAACTCCAATTCCTTCGCAGTACTAATGTGCAGAATGTGCAACCGGGCCTCGTGCTTCTTCGCCAATTCAACAGCCATAGAGCTTGAGGCGTAGCATCCTTCCGCATTGCGAATAACGGGATGGTCAGAGGCAGTCAAGGTTTTTCCTGTCGCTTGTAGGGCTTCCAAATTTCTTCGGATTACGCCATCATCTTCGCAATGTGTGGCGATAAGCGTTTTCACTTTCGAGAAAATAATTTCCAAGGCTTCGCGCTTTTCCACCAACAAATTTCCGGTGGAAGATCCCATGAATATTTTCACGCCACACACTTCCTTCGGATTCACTTGCGCCAACACATCTGCATTCTCAGGCGTTGCACCCATGAAGAAATTGTAATTCACGGTTGAAACTTCTGCCGCTCGTTTGAACTTTTGTTCCAACAATTCCAAAGTGGTTGCACTCGGACTGGTGTTCGGCATTTCCATGTAAGAAGTGACTCCGCCTGCTGCAGCTGCAGCCGACTCTGTGGTCAAATCTCCTTTGTGAGTCAATCCCGGTTCGCGGAAATGTACCTGGTCATCTATCAGTCCGGGAAACAAATGCTTTCCCGTTCCGTCTACAATGAATTCGGAATTGTTGTAATCCAAAGTTCCAACGGGCAACACGTGAGCGATTTTCGAACCGTTAATCCATACGTCACTAACGGTCTGTTTTCCTTCGTTAACAACCGTGACATTTTTAATGACTTGCATCGTGCTTATAATTTTTGAAAGCGCATTTTCAGTACTCCGAAAAATGCTTCGTGAAAAATATTCAAACTCATCTTGCTCGTTCCCTTCACTCTATCTGCAAAGAGAATAGGAACTTCTGCTATTTTAAAACCAAGACGCTTCGCCTTGTATTTCATTTCAATTTGAAACGCGTAACCAATGAATTGAATGCCGTCTAAATTCATTTTGGAAAGGACATCTCGGTGGTAGCAGACGAATCCGCCTGTGCTGTCTTTCACGCCCAATCCTAAAATTAAATTGACATATATACTTCCGCCTTTGCTAATGACTCTGCGGTGCAAGGGCCAGTCGACAGTTCCTCCGCCTTTCACATATCGTGACCCCACAGCTACGCCGTGATTCTTTTCGCAGGCTTCTAGTAAACAAGGAAGATCTTTCGGGTTGTGTGAAAAATCACAATCCATCTCGAAGATGTATTCATAGTTATTCTTCAATCCCCACTTAAATCCCGCAATGTATGCCGTTCCTAAACCAAGCTTTCCGCTTCGCTCAAGGATGTGTAACCTTCCCGCAAATTCAGTTTGCTTTTCCTTCACCAATTGCGCGGTGCCGTCAGGAGAACCGTCGTCAACCACAAGCAAATGGAATCCTTGCGGCTGATCCAAAACAGCGTGAATCATTTCAACAATGTTCTCGCATTCGTTATAGGTGGGAATTATGACCAGTTTCATTTGTAATGCGAAAATACAACACTCGAAAGGCAAATTCTAATTTCCATTTGAATATTCCATTTCCCCCAGGTAACGCCCATCGCGCATAATCATGGTATCCAATGAAACTCCTTGCGCACTCGCTTTTTTCTGTATGCTCTTCACCCAATTTTCATCGGAATTAATAATCTTCTTAAACTTGTCAACGTGTTGCGAAAGTGAATCGATATTCTTTCCCAAAACGAAATAATCATAAGCGTTCGAAATAAATCCCCATCCAATTTTATCCATGTTACACTCTGTAGCCATAATAAAAACGACATTCGATTTTTCAATGTCCTTCATTTGGGAAAGAGGAAAGAAATATTTCATTGTTCCTTCGGGTCGTTCATGCAATTGTTCATTGTAGAAATATAAATCCAACGATTGGAAAACAACTGGTGCCCAAGGGAGCGCCATCAAATTGAAAAAATAACTGTCAGAAATCACCGCCACCTTCGGTTGAATGCCGCTGTTTCCATAAGATACACCGTATTTATCGTTCAGACCCACACGCGGATAGGCCATGGGAAGAACGTTTATGGGCCAATACAAATTCATTCCCAATCCAATGTCGTCGTCTACACTTTCCATGGTAGTTGAAAGAGGAAGATCTCTTTTGTTCCAAGCAAACTCATTCATGTTCTTTCCGAAAAGTTTCATGCAATAATTCACCAACGAATCGGCTGCTAGCGTTGCGCCATACTGACTCCAATGAATGCCAGTCTTCGGGAAAAGCGGCGCGGGCGTTTTGCCTTTCATTTCACGAAACCACTTTCCGAAATCGATATGCTGAATGCCTCGTGCCTTCAATTCTTTCTGATATTCCGAATAGTAACTTCTATCGGATACCATAGGGAATTCCTCGGGAATGTATTCCGGATAAAACGAAGCTTTTCCGGGATTCATGACCACGACTAACTCAATGCCTCTTTCCTTCAACTTCGATTGAATGTCCTTCAACATAAATAAATTCGAATCGAGTTCAGACTGAAAAATCTCTTCCGCGCCGCGATAGGCATTGATGTATTTGATCTCGTACAAATAATCTTCCTTCCCAATGATTACCCCGTTGGCTTTGGCCTTATGAAAAAGCGAAAATGCAATCTGATTGTGCAACCGAACGGCAGTGTTCCGGAATCCGAATTGCTCGTTTATGTAGGTGTTCCTGTTCTCTTGAAACGTCCCGCTGAACCACGATTCGGTAGTCAATGAATCTTTTTCTGTTGGAACAATAGAACCGAAAAGATGTCCGACTTCAGCAAACGGGTTCAGCATTTGAATCATCGGAAGAAACATTCCGAGGAGAACGATTGAGAACAAGACGGTATGGAAGCGATTGTTCTTCATTAGAATCGGAAATAAATGAAGGGATTAAATCCGCTTGCCGTGATGTAGCTCAACGACAAAACAAAGAGCGCTGCTGAAACAATCGTCAATGCTAGATTTGCGGCGTTTCCAATTGTTCGCTGACCGAATACAGCATCTTGAAATTTTGTTGTTTTTGGAAGTAATAAGAAGAATGAAAACAGTGTCGCCAAGGCTGCAATGAGCATCCATTCGGAATCAATTTTTACAGTTACATTTCCGCTGAACGAAAACATTGCATGCACATATCCCCATGCCATGTGCAGATCTTCCACACGGAAAAACACCCATCCGATTACTACCACCACAAACGTGAAGGCCACGCGTGTAATTTTCCCGATGGAACCAAACCAACGGATTAAAAACGCGCGTTCCAAAACCAGAAACAATCCGTGCCAAGCACCCCAAATAATGTAATTCCAAGAGGCACCGTGCCACAGACCGGAAAGTAAAAAAACCAACCACAAGTTGAAGTACAATCTGCCTTTTCCGACCTTGTTTCCACCCAATGGAATATAGAGGTAATTGCGCATCCAGCTACCTAAGGTCATATGCCAGCGACGCCAGAATTCGGTGATGTTTTGAGAGACATAAGGGTTGTTGAAATTCTCCGGAAATTTGAATCCAACCATCCGTCCAATTCCTATGGCCATATCGGAATAACCGCTGAAGTCGAAATAAATTTGAAAGGTATAAGACAGCGCTGCCAACCATGCGGCACCCATGGAAAGCGTATGTGGATCAAGTGCACCAGTGCCTGTTTCGGCATTTCCATAGATGCTGTCTGCAAAGGCCGCCAGCGCATTGGCAATCAAAACTTTTTTTCCTAATCCAATACAAAATCGGTAAAAACCGAGCAAACGTTCGGTACTGTTTTCGGTCTTCGAGCGATCGGGAATTTGATCGGCAATGTCGTTGTACCGAATAATAGGACCGGCAATTAATTTCGGAAAAAGTATGATGTACAGCTGATAGTCCCAAAAGTTCTTCAGCGGTTTGTGTACTCTTCGAAAAACATCCACCACATAGGTAAGGGTTTCAAATGTGTAGAATGAAATACCTATCGGAAGGACGAGCTTGGTCCAAGGAATGCTGCTTTCAAGCCCAAAGCCCTTCATGGCTACATTGACATTCTCTATGAAGAAATTCATGTACTTGAAATAGACTAGTAGGCCTAAATTCATCACCACCGAAAAGACTAAAATGAATTTTCGCTCTGTCTCGTTCTTGCTTCGATCCATTCTTCCCACCAAGAAAAAGTCTATCAGGGTGGTTCCAACAATTACAAAAATAAATTTCGGCGCACCCCACGCGTAGAAGAACACACTTGACAGCAACAAGAATGGATTCTTCAATTTCTTCGGGCAAATCCAATACAGCAGCAGGAACGCTGGGAGGAAGATGGTTAGAAAGATTGCTGATGAAAAAACCATCCTACAAATATACGACGCGTTTATTAGGGAAGAATGTGCGAAGCACGAATGTTGCGAAGCAACGAATGCCTCCGGCGAATGTCTTCGACTAGCAAGGAAATTAAAAGTTGAGATAGGTTCTTGAGGTGGGAAATCGAGCTCGTTTATCGAGCGGCATTCGAAATGCCCCCGAGGAACTGCGTTGTTTGAACTTCGTTGTTCCTACTGCGTAATTCCTATTTCATAATTGGAACCTTTGGTTTTTTAAACTCAGATTTAATCTAAACTTTTATCCCCCAGCTTCACTGGGGGCATTTCGGATATCGCCCTTTGGGGCTCTTGACCACTTCGTGATCAATCATCTTCGATGATCAATTCTTCGAATCAATCGCGTTGCGATAAATCGTTCCGATAAATCCGAAGGATTCATCACCACCGGTGATTGATTGCACTGCAATTGATCTGACAAGGTCAGATTGATCACCGCAGGTGATTATATTTGTTTCAAACAAAGAAGAAATGACCCCCTTAGAATCCGCCAAAGAAAAAGCTCGACTTTGGAAAACATACGATTTAGATCAAGAGACGCGCAACGAGATTGAACGGATGGAAAGAGACGATGAGAAGTTGTTTATTGATTCGTTTTATTACGATTTGGAATTTGGGACAGGTGGATTGCGCGGTGTCATGGGTGTAGGAAGCATGCGCATGAACAAGTATACCGTGGGAATGACTACGCAGGGATTGGCGAATTATATTTTGAAACACCATGCGCAAGTGGGTGGTGAAGGTTCGGTGGCGATCGCGTATGACTCGCGAAACAATTCAAGTTACTTCGCGAATATTGCCGCAGAGATTTTGGCTAAGAATGGTATTCATGTTTACCTCTTTTCTGAATTGCGTCCTACCCCTTTGTTATCGTTCACCGTTCGTGAATTGAAATGTACAGCGGGTATTGTTATCACCGCTTCGCACAATCCGAAAGAGTATAACGGATATAAAGTCTATTGGAGCGATGGCGGGCAGATATTGCCGCCGCATGACGGGGGGATAATTACCGAGGTGAAGATTGCCATGACTGGCAAAGATGCAAATGCTTTGCAAGATGCACCTTCGGTGCAAGATTCTGCGAAAGATGCTTCGCAAGACCTTTCGGAGAATCTAACGCTAATTAATGATGTTCCGTCTTATGTAGAGGAAAAATATTTGGAATTGGTTAGAGGATTAACGCTTTCTGAAGATGCTGTTAAGAGTGAAAGTGACATCTCCATTGTGTATACTTCTATACATGGTTCGGGGATAACGTTGGTGCCGAAGACTTTGGCGGCGTTGGGATTTTCGAATGTCAGTGTAGTGGAAGAGCAGGCGGTGCCGGATGGGAATTTCCCAACGGTGGAGTCACCGAATCCGGAAGAGAAGTCGGCGATGAAGATGGCGCTGGAATTGGGAGAAAAGGTGAATGCTGAATTGGTTTTGGGAACAGATCCGGATACAGATCGTGTTGGATTGGCGGTGCGAAACGACAACAACGAGTTGGTGCTCATCAATGGCAATCAAGCGGGAAGCTTATTGGTGTATTACCGTTTGTTGGTGGGGAAGGAAAAAGGAAAACTTCCTGTTAATCCGTTTATTGGAAAGACCATTGTTACCACTGAATTGATTGCTCGCATAGCAGAGTCGTTCAGGGTGCCTTGTTACGACACATTAACCGGATTCAAGTTTATAGCGGGACTTATAAAAGAAAAAGAAGGGAAGGAAAATTTCGTAGCGGGTGGAGAAGAGAGCTACGGCTATTTGGTGAGCGATTTTGTTCGCGATAAGGATGCAGCTTTATCGGCGGTTCAATTCGCCGAGATTGCAGCTTACGCGAAGAGCAAAGGAACAACGATGTGGGGAATGTTAAAAGACCTTTACCTTCAACACGGAGTGTTCCAAGAAGAGTTGGTGAGTATTACGTTGAAGGGAATAGACGGTGTTGCGAAGATTCAAAGTATGATGTCGCGTCTTCGTACCACACCTCCACAAGCCCTTGGCGGAGTGGCCCTAGCAGAATTGCACGATGTGAAAGCAGGCACCTGCAAAAACATGATTTCGGGTGAAACTAGTACACTCCCCTACCCAAGTTCTGACGTCTTGCAATTCATTTTAACCGACGGCAGCAAGATCAGCGCTCGCCCGAGTGGAACGGAGCCGAAGATTAAGTTTTACTTTTCGTTGCGGAAGGAGATTTCTTCAATCGATGAGGTAACTCTTGCACAAAACGAATTGCAGAAGAAGATTGAAACAATAAAAGCAGAGCTGTTGTCATAACAATTCCGCCTCGCGGGTAAATTGAAGTAAATAGCCTGCGGCTGTATTTCAGAGTAGTCTGGCTTACGGCGAAGCCACTTACTTTAACTTACACTTGAAAGGTATTTATTTTAAGAGTCCCAGAAGATAGCTCCCGTATCCACTCTTCACCAACGGCTGAGCAAGCGCAACCAACTGTTCTTGATTGATGTACCCCATTCGATACGCAATCTCCTCAATACAAGAAATCTTTTGTCCTTGTCTTTCCTCCATGACTTGAACAAACTGTCCGGCTTGCATCAAGGATGCAAAGGTGCCCGTATCTAACCAAGCAGTTCCTCTGTTGAAGACGCTTACTGTTAATTGTCCACGATTCAAATATTCTTGATTCACATCGGTAATCTCGTATTCTCCGCGCGCAGAAGGTTTTATATTCTTTGCTATTTCAACAACTGAATTGTCGTAGAAATACAATCCAGGAACAGCATAATTACTCTTTGGCTGCGTTGGTTTTTCTTCAATGGAAATAACTCTTCCTTCCGCATCAAATTCAACCACACCGTAGCGCTCCGGGTCGTTAACGTGATATGCAAATACTTTTCCTCCTTCTACGGCAGTGCTTGCTTGTAACAATTTGCTAAGGCCGCTTGCATAAAAAATATTGTCACCCAATATTAAAGCGACTTTTTCTTTTCCAATAAATTCCTCTCCAATTACAAAGGCCTGCGCAAGTCCATTCGGTTCAGGTTGTTCGGCGTATGCGAAGGTACATCCTAATTGAGATCCGTCTCCTAACAGTTTTTGAAATCCAGGTAAATCATGCGGAGTAGAGATGATCAGTATCTCACGAATGCCCGCTAACATCAATACCGAAAGCGGATAGTAAATCATGGGCTTGTCGTACACCGGCATGAGCTGCTTGCTTACAGCCAAGGTTAACGGATGCAAGCGCGTTCCTGAACCACCTGCGAGAATTATTCCTTTCATGCGATTAACGATTCACGTATTGATTGTTGTAATAAGTCTGATATGCACCCGAAGTTACGTTATTCAACCACTCGGTGTTATTTAAATACCAATCAACCGTTTTTTCAATGCCTTCTTCGAATTGCAAAGAAGGTTTCCAGCCCAATGCATTCATGATCTTGGTTGAATCGATGGCGTATCTAAAATCGTGACCAGCGCGATCGGTAACAAATTGAATGAGCTTCTCCGATTCGCCTTCCGAGCGATTTAATTTCTGATCTAAAATTTTACACAGCAATTTCACCACATCTATGTTCTTCCATTCGTTGAATCCACCTATGTTGTAGGTCTCTCCAATTTTTCCTTCATGAAAAACTTTGTCAATGGCTTTGGCGTGATCTTCCACATACAACCAATCGCGCACATTCTCTCCCTTTCCGTATACGGGAAGTGGTTTTTGGTGAATGATGTTGTGAATGATGAGTGGAATTAATTTTTCTGGAAAGTGATTCGGGCCGTAGTTGTTCGAGCAATTGCTAATAACAATCGGGAGTCCGTATGTGTTTCCATAAGCCCGAACAAAATGATCGGAAGCCGCTTTAGAAGCGGAATACGGGGAACGCGGATCGTACGAAGTTTCTTCGGTGAAGAAGTCTTCGGGGTTGTGTAACTCTCCGTATACTTCATCGGTAGAAACGTGGTAAAAGCGTTTCCCCTCGAAGTTGTTTTTCCAATGTGCAGCTGCTGCATTTAGCAACGTAACTGTACCAACAACATTCGTTTGCACAAACTCCATTGGATTCGAAATGCTGCGATCAACGTGCGACTCAGCCGCCAAATGAATTACACCGTCAAAATTGTATTTCTCGAATAACGATTGCACAAAAGCAGTATCTGCTATATCTCCTTTCTCAAAAGTATAATTCGAAAGATGCTCCACATCTTTCAGATTCTCTAGGTTACCTGCGTAGGTGAGTTTGTCGAGGTTTACGACCTTCATATCTTTATGCGTCAACAAAAAGTGACGTACGACATGCGAGCCAATGAATCCGGCGCCACCAGTGATTAACAAACTTAATCTATTCAATTATTCGCTTTTTTAATTAGCCTGGAAATAATTCTGATGCTATTTTCAAATCATGAGAAACCATAATTCTTACCATTTCAGAGAAGGGTGTTTTATTTGGATTCCAGCCTAGCAATTTTTCAGCTTTTTTTGGATTGCCAATAAGTAAATCAACTTCAGTTGGACGAAAATAAAGCGGGTCTACCTCAATAATCACATCACCATTCGTGCAGTTTATACCTTTCTCGTTGACGCCATCGCCTCGCCATTCAATTTCTATTCCAATTTCTTTAAAGGCTAAATTACAAAAATCCTTTACTGTATGGGTCCTGCCTGTTGCAATAACAAAATCTTCTGCAACAGGCTGTTGTAACATTCTCCACATACAATCAACATAATCCTTTGCGTAGCCCCAATCTCTCGAGGCATTCAAATTCCCTAGGTACAATTTTTTTTGTGTTCCTGCCTTAATTCTAGCCACAGAAGTCGTGATTTTTCTACTTACAAAAGTCTCTCCCCTTCTTTCACTTTCGTGATTAAACAATATTCCGTTTACCGCATAAATTCCATATGCTTCTCTATAGTTTTTTACTATCCAATAGGCGTATAATTTTGCAACACCATACGGTGAACGAGGGTAAAAAGGGGTATCCTCAGTTTGAGGAATTTCTGTAACCTTACCATATATCTCACTTGAAGAAGCTTGATAAAATTTACATTTTTTTTCTAGATTCAAAATTCTAAGGGCCTCTAAAATTCTCAAAGTTCCTAAAGCATCCACATCCGCAGTATATTCGGGCACTTCGAAAGAAACTTTTACGTGACTTTGAGCTGCTAAATTGTAAACCTCATCCGGCATTACTTTCTTTAGTACACTTAACACAGACATAGAATCTGTTAAATCACCATAATGTAAATGAACCTTTTTGTTTTTTCTAGTGTCACTAATCCAATCATTGAAGTAAAGGTGCTCTATTCTGCTAGTATTAAAAGTAGAAGTTCTGCGTATTAACCCATGGACTTCATAGCCTTTCTCTAACAATAATTCGGCAAGAAAAGACCCGTCTTGACCCGTTATGCCTGTTACTAAAGCAATTTTTGTTTTGTTCATTTTCCCATTACAGAATTAACTTATTTGCCTACAACCTACCATCAGAAATTTCTGGTGCTAAAAACCCTTTCACGTCAAAAATCACTTGATTCTGGACCTTTTCTATACCAAGACTTTTAAATTGTTCATGAGCAACTCCCAAAATAATTCCTTGGTACGTCAACAAATCCTTTTTAGAAACTTCCGTTAAAAGAGTAAAACCAAATTCTCGCAACAATTCATCGGAATTGGCCCAAGGGTCATATATATCTATAATGCATCCAAACTCAAGAAGTTCCTTCCGGATATCAACAATTTTAGTATTTCTAATATCTGGACAATTCTCTTTGAAAGTAATTCCAAGAATTAATATTCGAGCATTTTTTATTTGAATCCCTTTTGATATCAGTAGCTTAATCATTTTGTTACCAACAAAAGCACCCATCCCATCATTAACTCTCCTTCCTGAAAGAATTACGGCGGGGTGATAACCTACCCGTTCAGCCTTATAGGCTAAATAATACGGATCTACTCCAATACAATGTCCTCCTACCAACCCCGGTTTATATTTTAAAAAATTCCATTTTGTTCCTGCAGCCTCTAGAACCTCATGCGTGTCTATTCCTAAACGATCGAAAATGAGAGAAAGTTCATTAACGAAAGAAATGTTTACATCTCGCTGCGCATTTTCTATGGCCTTGGAAGCCTCGGCCACCTTCAAAGAAGAAGCTTTAAACGTGCCAGCCTCGATGATGCTATTGTACAGTTGGTCTACAACTTCAGCTATTTCCGGCGTGCTGCCGCTGGTAACCTTTTTAATTTTCGTTAAAGTATTTACTTTATCTCCTGGATTAATGCGCTCGGGTGAGTAACCACAGAAGAAATCTTCATTGAATTTCAGCCCGGAAAACTCCTCTAAAACCGGAACGCAATCTTCTTCCGTGCAACCAGGATAGGTTGTGCTTTCGTAAATAACTATATCGTTTTTCTTCAATACCTCTCCTATCATTCGCGAAGCTGAAATAAGTATTCTTAAGTCTGGTCTTTTACTCTCATCAATGGGTGTTGGAACGGTTACAATGTAGACATTAGATTCAGCTATAGATGCACTTTCAAATGAAAGGTAAAGTCCTTTGGCTTCATTTGAAAGGCTCTTCAGAACCTCTGTTAACTCACCCTTACTTGTTTCTTTAGTAATGTCTTCCCCAGCACTCAACTGATTGATTCTATTCTCATTAATATCGAATCCAACTACCGCATACTTCTTAGCAAATTCAACTGCTAAAGGCAATCCAACGTATCCCAATCCGATGATAGCGATTTTCTTGTTTTCTAGCATTTTCTGATTTTATTGCGAAGATAGGGATTATATCTGATGGGCAATAATACCCAATGTGTTTAATCACCTACGGTAATCAATCTTTCGGATGAATCGCGGGACAATCAAATCTGCGATGAAAGAAAACCGTTGTGAAAATTGCGTTGTTAAATCTTACCTACTTCACAAGGGAAATCCGAAAAACCGTCCCTTCACCCTGAGAACTAGAAAGCACATAAATCCCGCCCTTGTGATAATTCTTCACAATGCGTTTGGCGAGCGAAAGACCAAGTCCCCAACCGCGCATTTTCGTTGTATAACCCGGTTCAAAAATGGTTTTCCATTTGCGCTTCGGGATGCCCTTGCCACTGTCCTTGATGTCTATGTATACTTTGCCGTTGGATTCCTGGATGGAAACGGTTAAATGTCCTTTCGCATCCATGGCGTCGACGCTGTTCTTGATAAGGTTTTCGATAACCCAACTGAACAAGGCCACATTCACGTGGACGATGGGGTTGCCGTCCGATTCAACCTGAATATTTACTTCAGAAGATATTCGAACACGCAGATAATTCAATATTTCATCCACCAAATCTTTCGCACCAATAGGCGTTAATGCAGCTTCAGATCCGATTTTCGAGAAGCGCTCGGTAATGGTGGAAAGACGCTCGATGTCTTTGTTGAACTCTTCAATCAACGGTTTCGAAACGCCTTGTTGCTCGAACAAATCGCGCCAAGCCATAAGCGCAGAAAGGGGAGTCCCCAACTGATGCGCCGTCTCCTTCGCCATTCCTACCCAAACCAAATTCTGCTCTGATCTTCGGAACGTAGAGAAGAGAATGTAGGCCGCGAAAAGAAACACACCAATGAGCGACAACAGCAAATACGGAAACAACTTCAACTGCTGAATGGTGGCAGAGTCGTCGTAAAAAATGTATTGTGTAGATCTTCCCGGAATCTTAATTTCAATGGGCTCGTACCCTTCCTTCATTTCCGCCAACACCTCATTCACGTTGCATTTCAGCGTGTCTATCTTTCCGACCTGGACCACATTCATCTTCGTGCTGTCGGTAACAATTACCGGGACAGAAGCAGTATTGATAACAGTTTCATTGAAGAACGACGAAACCAAATCGTCGATGGTTTGCTTCAACTCTTTGTACATGTAACTGTTGCTGTAGTACACGACAATATCGGCATCTGGAAAGGGAATGGGCTTGTACTCTTGCTCGAACTGAAGACGCAATTCTTCTATGCGAACAGGGTCTTTGATGTACACCGAATCGATGTTCCGCGACAACTGAAATTCGTTCTTCGTGTTACAAACTAAAAAAGGAATGGTCTTATTCTGAGCCAATACATCTACCGCAAAAGTGAGATCCCCTTGCGGATTCGAAATGGTGTTCATGGCTCTTCCCAAGATCTCTGCCTTCCGCGTTTCTTCGGAACGCAAACTGTCGAACAACACTTGCGTGAGCTTCACCAATTCTTCTTTCTTGCGAATGGCACTGTGCCACAACTCGACCTTCGCTTTTTCTTCGTCGCGAATACGTCGTGCAATGCCGTTGGTGTACCACAAGGTAACGCCCGCAATGGCCGCTGCTAAAAGCAACAAGACCACCTTCCAACGTTGTTTATTTTGCAGTACTGACATAAGTTGTAATTAAGCTTTGTGAGCGAGATCTAGCAAAAAGGCGTATTCAAGCGCTACTTCCTTCAACGCTTCAAAACGTCCAGACTTACCGCCGTGTCCGGCTTCCATGGTGCATTTGAAAAACAATTTATTCGAATCGGTTTTCATATCACGCAACTTCGCCACATATTTCGCAGGCTCCCAATATTGCACTTGGCTGTCCCAATAACCTGTTGTAACCAACGTATGCGGATAATCCTTCGCCTCAATATTATCGATAGGCGAATAGCTTAACATGTAGTCGTAATATTCCTTGTCTTTCGGATTTCCCCACTCGTCGAATTCGAAGGTGGTAAGAGGGATGCTTTCGTCGAGCATGGTAGTTACCACGTCTACAAAAGGGACTGCGCTTATGATTCCGTTGAACAACGAAGGCGCCATGTTGGCCACCGCGCCCATGAGCAATCCGCCTGCGCTTCCGCCCATAGCGAAGAACCGATTGGATGAACTGTAATTCTCTTCCACCAAAAATTCACCGCAAGCAATGAAGTCGGTGAAGGTGTTTCTCTTCTTCAATAATTTTCCGTCGTCGTACCAATTGCGGCCCATGTCGCTTCCTCCACGAATGTGTGCAATGGCAAAAATAAATCCTCTGTTTAACAATGAAAGTCTTGCGCTGCTGAATCCAGCGTCCATGCTGTGTCCGTAGCTTCCGTAGGCGTAGAGCAAACACGGCGCGCTTCCATTGCGCTCGAATCCCTTTTTGTACACCAATGAAATTGGAACCATCACTCCGTCTTGTGCCGTTGCAAAAATGCGCTCACTCGTGTAATCGCTCGCATTGAATTCACCCAAAACAGGCTGCTGTTTTTTCAATTCACGCTCGCGAGTTTTCATGTTATAATCGAACACGCTTCCGGGTGTTGTCATGGATGAATATCCGAAACGCAAGGTTTCTGTATCGAATTCCGGATTCGCTCCTACTCCTGCGCTGTACGTAGGGTCTGGAAACTCGAGGTAGTGCTCTTCAGCCTTGTCCCAGCGCGTGACGCGAATGTGCGCCAACCCGTTTGTGCGCTCTTCCAACACCAAATATTCTTTGAACATTTCAACCGATTCCAACAGCGTGTTCTC
>Ga0209597_1000870_pt1 | contig 19836 bp, 16 predicted proteins | sample M_140625_MF_Meta_FD_187316 | JGI IMG/M metagenome (GOLD analysis project Ga0209597, IMG submission 187316) | Freshwater microbial communities from Lake Montjoie, Canada to study carbon cycling - M_140625_MF_MetaG (SPAdes) (version 2) | ecosystem: Environmental > Aquatic > Freshwater > Lake... | reverse complement strand
TTCCGCGAGGGCTTGCGGGGTGCGGCCGCAGAGGCCGGCGATGAGCGCGAATGGGCGGGGCTGAGGCTGGGCGCGAGTGGGGGGCGGGGCCGAGAGCCAGGCGGCGGTGGTTTCGGCCGCGAGGCGCAGGACGGGTTTATAGAGTGCGATGTGGGGATCGCGGATGGCGAACTGGGTGGAGTGAACGCCGACGGCAAGTCCGCCGGCACCCGCGTCGAGGTAGTAGCGGACGAGGGCGCGTTGGTGCGTTTCGTCCCAGCGGCGGCTGCGGGTGAGCGCGAGCGGAAGGGCGGGGATGAGTTGGCCGGCGCGGAGGTGGGAGCGGAGGGCGGGCGGGAGCACGGCGGCGACGGAGGGCAGGGGACGTGAAACGGGAGACGCGACGGAAATCAGTAGCGACCGTCGCGACGTTCGAAGCCGGTGGGTTTGCCCCACGTTTCGCCGCCGGCGCGGAGCCACGCGACGATCCAGTGCATGATGGTGTCGATCGAGGTGATAGGTGCACCGAAGCGTTGGTGGGAACGGGTGGCGTTGTTGAGCCAGGCGGTGGCGGCTTCAGCGCCGGTCACGCTCCCGGTCACGCCGGCGATAGCGCCGAAGCGGTGGACGAGATCGCGCACGGAAAGAATCTCGCCGCCAGTGATGTTAATGGGCACGGCGGGCGAACCGGCGAGCTCGAGCGCTTGGATGCTGTGGGCGACGGCGTCGGTCTGCCAGATGACGTTGACGTAGCCCATCGTGACGTCGACGGGTTGGTGGGCGAGGACGCGTTGAGCAATGTCGACCAGCAGGCCGTAGCGGAACTCGACGGCGTAGTTGAGGCGAATCAGAGCGACCGGGTTGCCGTGCTCTGCCGCCGCGGCTGCAAAGACGTCCTCGCGGGATAAACAGGATGCCGCGTAGTCCCCGATGGGCGCGGGTGGCGTCTGCTCCGTGGCACCGCCTGATGCGCAGGTCACGAAAGGGTAAACGCAACCGGAGGAAAACGCGACGATGCGCGAGCGAGGAAAGCGGGCGGCAACGCGACGGGGCAGCTCGATGTTGACGGCGTGGAGCAGATCGAGGGACGAAGCGGTGCCAAATTTTACTCCGGCGAGGAAAAATACGGTGGGGGCCTCAGGCAACGCGGCGAGGCCAGCGGGATCGGTGAGATCACACGCTATGGATTCGATACCGCGCGAACTGAAAGCGGCGCGGTCACGCAGCGTGTTGAAGCGGGAGACGGCGATGACGCGATCGTGGCGGCCGAGTTCATTGAGCGTGCGCCGGAGCATGATCGCGAGATGGAGGCCGATCTTGCCGCCAGCGCCGAGCACGAGAAAGGGACCGGGAGTGCGGTCCAGCACTGCCCTGACGAAAGGGGTGGGCTGGGCGAGAAAATCGTCCACTGACTCCGCAGTGCATGGCAGGCGCGGGGGGGCCGACTGAAGCGAAGGAGAAACGGTCATCGAGTAACCAAGCAGTTATCAACAAGCCCGTGCGCACAAGGGGATTTTTGGGCGGCCGTGAGATGGACTGCGATTGCGCAGCCACCTAAAAGCATGGTGCCCGGGACCGGACTCGAACCGGCACTTCCTTTCGGAAATCTGATTTTAAGTCAGAAGCGTCTGCCATTTCGCCACCCGGGCAACACGGCGATGAACTTGAGAGGTGCGTTCGCGAATTGCGAGCCAAACCCAAGTGAGTTCAATGTTGAGCCTTGCCGGGGGCGGAGCGGGTGACCACGGTGCGCGCCAGTGAAAATTGGATTTCTCGGCGGGAGTTTCGATCCTGTACATTTTGGTCACCTGATGGCCGCACAAGATGCCTACGAGCAGCACAAGCTGGACCGGCTCATTCTCGTGCCCGCTGCTCAGGCGCCGCTCAAGCCCCATGAAGTGCAGTCGTCCAGTGAGGCGAGGCTGGCGATGCTGCGCGCGGCGGTCGAGTGGGACCGCAGATTTGAGATTTCCGATGTCGAACTGCGACGGGGCGGGGTGAGCTACACGATCGACTCGGCTCGCTACTTTCGGGCGCTGTATCCGCATGATGATCTTTATTGGATCATTGGCGGTGATCAGTTGCCTAAATTGCATCTCTGGCAAGATATCAACGAACTCGTTGGCCTGATGGAGTTTATTTTTCTGGAGCGTCCAGGTATTCAAGTGCGAGCCCATCCGGAGATTCCGGGCCTGCGCTTACACCGGTGTGATGGGCACCTCTTGGCGATCAACTCTACTGAGCTGCGAGAGCGAACGCGCCTAGGCTTGGCCTTGGATTATTTTGTGCCGCACAAGGCCATTGTTTACATTAAGGAAAAGGGATTGTATCGCGTCACTTCATGAAATCGAAATCGAAAAAACAAGCGACGCTTGAGCTGGTAAAACTTTGCTGTCGCGCACTCGACGACAAAAAAGCGGGGGATCTACGAGTGCTGGATGTGAGTGACCAATCGTCAATTACGGATTACTTGATCATTGCCACCGCCACGTCTGATCCGCATCTGCGGGCCTTGCGTGTTGAGCTGGAGAAAGTAATCGATGCCACGCGAACGCGAATTGTCGGCATTGAAACGTCGCTGGAGAGCGGCTGGACGGTGGTCGATGTATTCGATCTCATGGTGCACCTTTTCTCGGCTGACCGGCGTGCTCAGTATGGGCTTGAGAATCTTTGGAAGGATGCAGTCGAGGTCTCGGTCGCCAAAATGTTGGCTGTGGAGAAGCCAAAAATTGTGAAGAAACGGGCGGTAGCTCCGCGCAAGACTCGGGTTGCGAAGAGGTAGCGGATCAATAGGGGCCCGTGGTCTGGCTGCGCTCAGTGACACGATTGTAAGGCTTTCGGCGCGGTCTGCACAGGGTGTTGACCTTAAACCTAGAAACGTGTCGTGTTCTTCATTCGCAGTCGTCGCATTTGAGCGTATCTCATCCGTCCCTAGATAATAATCAGTTGATCCCATGAAAAAGAACACATTATCCGCGGGTTTTACCCTCGTCGAAATCCTGATCGTCCTTGTCATCATCGTCCTCTTGGCAGCAATGGCGCTTCCGGCGTTTCAAAAAGTCCGCACCTCCTCGCAAGACAAAGCGGTCCTCAATAATGCACGCCTATTGGCCGCCGCAGCGGATACCTATTTCCTCGAGAAGGGGGTTTCGACGGTAACTCAGGACAATCTGGTCGGTCCGACCAATTTCGTGAAGGCCTTGAATCCCGTAGCCAACGAGACCTATCCTGCTCACTACACGCAAGGCGTCACGATCACGGTCTCGGGCATTGCCGGAGCCCGCACGATCACCTACGCGCCGTAATCGATTGCTCGTTGTGTTATTCTAAGCCGTCCGCCCAAAAGGCGGACGGCTTTTTATTTCGGATACTTATCGCCAACGGGCTTTTCATTTTCGATCGCACCCGCATCCTTCCCCTGCGCATGAATCGAGACTCCTTGGCCCCTTTTGTTCAAGACCGGCGCGTGGGGTTGTTTTTACTTTCGACCGTACTTGCCATGGTGCTCGGGTTCGTGGCGATACCGGACCAACTGGCGATCGTCTTCGTTTCCAAGGCCGGTTTTTGGTTCGTGCTGCTCGCTTTTGCGATTTTCGTGCACGCCCTGTGGCAAACTTGGGCCGATGAAATTCGGGGGCTGTGCTGGCGAACTGTCGACTGGACATCAGTCGCATTCGTCGGCGTCGGTGGCGTCATTTTGCTCGTTCACGAGACGTTCGGTTTCAAAATCGTGATGGATGAAATTATGCTGCTCGGAACGTCGATGAGCATGCATCTCGACAAGACCGTTCTTACGCCGATGCGCGGCAGCGATATCCAAGGGACCTTTGTCATCCTCGACGGTATGCTGGACAAGCGTCCGCTTTTTTTCCCGTTCCTAGTTTCGCTCTTGCACGACCTGACAGGGTATCGACCCGCCAACGTATTTATCCTGAATAGCGCGCTCACCTTTGTCTTCCTCGGTCTCGTCAACGCCACGGGACGACTCTTGGCGGGGAGGGTCGCCGGCTGGCTCGGGGTCGCGCTCATGGCGGGCCTGCCGTTGCTCGCGCACAATGCGACGGGCGGAGGGTTTGAATTGCTCAACCTCGTGATGATTGTGGGCACGATGTTGCTCGGTGCACGCTATGTCGAAAAAATGGATACTGCCTCGTTAACGGCGTTTTGTTTTTCTGCGCTCCTGCTGGCGCAGGTCCGCTACGAATCCGTGATCTGGTTGCTCCCGGTGGCTTTGATCGTGCTGTGGGTTTGGTTTCGCGAAGGACGCGCGATGCTCGGGTGGCCGGTGATCTTTGCTCCGCTGCTGATGATCCACTATCCGCTTCAGCACCGGATCTTTGACCTGCGGGCATCCGCGTGGGAACTCGGTAGCAAGCCGGGCGCCACGACGCCCTTCGCGCTGAGTTACGTCCCGGATAATATCTCGCACGCGCTCAACTATCTTTTTGGCAAGGCTGCCGAGCAGCCCAATTCCCTCGTGCTGTCGCTGTGCGGTTGCCTCGCGGTGCCCTTTTTCGCGCTGCTGGTGGTGAAACGCCTCCGCTCCCTTGCGACCGAATCCCCGACCGGCGTGGCGACGACTTTTTTCGCGATTGGTTTCGCGGTGCAATTCGCGCTCCTGATGAGTTATTTTTTCGGCCAGTTCGATAATATCGTCATTCGCCGGCTGAGCTTACCGACCCAACTTGGAATGGTCGTCGCAGTGCTCGCGGTCGTGCCCCAATTTTCCAAGCCGGCGGTTGTGCGGGGGCTCTTGGTGGTCGCGGTCTTCGGCTTGCTCACACGCAGTGTTCCTGCGATGGCGGCGCACGCTTATTCGCAGGAATACCTGCCGGGAAAGGAAACGGCGTGGCGTCGCGAATTCATGGCCGGGCAGTCTAGGCGGGACTATCTCGTGATCGATAACGACTCCATTCTCTGGATCGCCCACAAGATTTCTGCGACGCCGGTGTTGCAAGCGAAAGGCCCGCGCCGGGCCGCGCTCATCTTCTTGATGCGCAATCGCGCGTTCGCCGATGTCTTTGTTTTTCAACGTTTCAACATCGACCCGGACACCGGGATTAAGACCCTGCGCGATGGCGATGATTTGGGCCCTGATTTCGTGCTGGAGACCTTCCGGGAGGAGCGCCTCCAGACCCTCACCCTGACGCGTCTCAGTCGCCTTAAGGAAATCAAAGACGGGGCGGTTGCGCTCACGGAGCCGGATCCCGTGGTCCACGTGGTCGCGAAAGACCGGGCGGACATTGAGAAAGCCCGCCAAGCCTACTTGGAAAATTTTTTGAAAATGCTCCCGTGAGGAGCCCTCGTGTCGATCCCGCCGACTGCTCTCACCGTGATCCGCAAGCTGTGCAACCTGCTCCGCGAGACCGCTGATCGTCGTCGCCCGCTGCTGTTCGTGCTGTCGACGGCCCTGGCGTGGGTCCTCGGGATTGCCGCGGTCACGCCGTCCGAGGCGGAAAAATTGATCGGGGCCGGAGGTTATTACTACATGCTGGGACTGTTTTCGCTGTGCGTTGTGTATGGGGCGCGCGTGTGGGCGGAGCGCCCGTTGGTGTGGAGGGCGTGGGTACGCGCGCCGGGCCTGGTGGGTATCGTAGTGTTGGGTACGACCGCCGTGGCGATCTGGTGCGACCCGTTCAAGCACAAGATCCTCTTCGATGAATATGTCCTGCAGGGCACGGCCTTCCACATGCATGCGACCAAGGAAATCGGCACGATCATCCGCGCCTATGATGTTTGGGGCACGTGGTTGCCGATCGATACGTTTTTCGACAAACGCCCCTATTTTTTTACGTTTCTGCTGTCCTTGTTGCACGACGTGTCGGGCTACCGCGTGGCCAATGCTTTTGTGCTCAATGCGACCTTGGCGCCGGTCTGCCTCGCGCTCGTCTGCTGGCTGGGCCACGCGCTCGCGGGCCGTGGTCCGGCGCTGTTGGCAGTCGCCTTGCTCGGTACGATGCCGCTGCTGGGCCAGCAGGCCTCCGGTGCCGGGATGGAGCTGCATAACCTGACGATGCTCGCTGGGGTGATGGTGATCGCGATCCTCTATTTGCGGGCCCCCTCGCCCGACCGGCTCTCGCTGCTCGTGCTTGGCGCTGTGCTGCTGGCCCAGAGCCGCTATGAATCGGCGGTTTTTGTCGTGCCGGTGGCCGCAGTGATTGTGGCCGGTTGGCTGCGCGCCCAGCGTGTGTTCTTCACGTGGCCGACGATCTGCGTGCCGCTACTCCTCGTCCCCTGTTTGTGGCACCACCGGGTGCTCTCGGCTTCGCCGTCGCTCTGGCAGTTACAAGAAGGGCAGACCTCGCGCTTCAGCGTGGATTACCTTCCGGGCAATCTCGAAGGCGCGTGGAATTTCTTTTTCAACTTCAGCCCGCATCTTCCGAATTCGTGGTACCTCTCGATCCTCGGCGCGCTCGCCTTCGGGTGGGCGCTGATTGCGGGTTTACGCTGGGCACGGTCTCCTCGTCGCGCTCTGCTGAGGCCGGAGATTTTCGTGCTCGTTGCGTTCGGTGTGGGGATCGCGGCAAATCTCGCGCTGTTGATGTTTTATTATTGGAGCCGCCTTGATGACCCCATGGCCTCGCGTTTTGCTCTGCCGATCTGCTTGTTGCTCACGCTGCTGGTGGCGCTCGCCTTGCACCGGCTTTGCGCTTGGCGTGCAAACGCGACTCGGTGGGCGGCGGCAGGGCTGGCGCTCTGGGCGATCACCTGGTGCATTCCGGCCATCGCGCGGCACACTTACACGAGCCAGAACTTGGTGATGCAGGAGATTGAGTGGGAGTATGAAGCACTCATGCGCCGACCGGGGCCTTTGCTTTTTATTACCAATAAGTCGTCGATCCCGTTTGTGCTCTGGCGCGTGCCCACGATCATCAACGGTGTGGGGCGCCAACGCGCCGCGCAGATCAGCTACCACCTGCGGGAAGGCACGTTTCGGGAGGTCATTGTCGCTCAAGCGCTCCGACCCACTTCACCGCTCGGTGAAATGGGGATCGATCCTCTCGACGTCATGCCCGAAAGCTACCGGCTGGAGCCGATCGCTGAAAAACGTTTTGGCGCACGCTATGCGCGTCTCAGCCGCCTGATCGGCATCGACGAACCGCCGGCCTCGCCGCCAAAGGGTCCAGCCTCGGTATCAGCGTTGCAATGACGGTGTCCCTCAGGCCGCTCCGCCCGGGGTGCACGTGCGTGGTGATCGCCGCCCTTTACTGTGCCGGCTTCGCTTTTAATCGGAATTTTTTCTGATCGCCGGGGTCAATTACGATCGCGGGTGGTTTCTTGATTCCTCCGCTTTGGTGGCGTCGAACGACGCCCTCGCGCGAGGGCTCGATCCTTTCGGGCCCGAAGCGCGCGGTTATTTTGATCGCCCGCACGTCGGCGCTGTTGAGCTGGCTGCGCACTGCCCTCGGACGCCGGGGCGTGATGCGCGGGTATCTGGGGCGCTGGCCGCGCTGGTATGGGGCGGAGGGATGCTGGTTTTGACCGAAGTTCTCAGTGGGCTCGCCGCTGAGTTTCCCCTTCCGGCGCGTCGCCGATGCGGCGAACGTGCGGTTCGAAGTGTCGAACCCCCATGCGACGGTTTGCGAATTAAGCGTGCTGTTCGACGGCTGGCGTAGCGGCGCTGCGATTCGAACCAGCGAGGGAAACGCAGGTGGCGCAGGTACCCCTCGCGCCTTTGGCCGAGTAGCGCGAGCGATCACTACTCGCCTTACGGGAAGGAACGACGTCGGTGCCCTTGATGTTTTTCGCTGTGCAAATCGACGGCCGTTCGGCTTGGCGCTCAGGGTGGCGGTGCCACGGTCCTTTCGATCAGAGCGCTCCAGTCTTTGAGCGAACCGCCGGTGGCGGCCGCCACCTCTTCGGCGCTGAGTCGAAATACAAGAATGGAGTAGCCGATGTTTGCGATCGCGGGCTTCACGCGCAAAAAATGGCTGAGTCGAGCAAAACGAAGGAGCTCGTAGCGTTTCCAAGCGGTTTTCCATTTCACTTCCGGTGCATCGTGCAGGAGTTCAGCGCGGCGGATCGGGTCTTTTTGGTAGGCCAGCAGCAGCGCCTCCAGCGGGCGGAGGGTTTGATACTCGGCTTCGCGCTCGAGGGTCCAGTTTCCCCGCACTGAACTATAGACGTGTTGCAGCATCGTCGCGCTCACGCAGTAGACGCCGGCTGTTAACGGATGCCACGGACGTGCGGGTCCGACTTCGGGCAGCGCTGGCAAACGGGTCGCGCGAATGCCCTCGTGGGTCGGATCACCGGTGCCGAAGTAGGCGAGAAAGGCCTGCTCGTTCTTCGCGTGGCGGTTCAGCCATTCGGCTAATCCCGGGAGGTCTTGTCCCCAATCGAGCGAGCTATCGACGAGGTGTCTCCACCCATTGGACGATCCGCCGGCGACGCTATTGAAATACGCCAGATAGTGCGGCCTGATTAGGCAGGATTCCGTCACGTGCCAAACCGTCAGGAAAGATACGAGCAATGCCGCGAATGGTCGGCGAAAATCCAACCACGTACCGAACGCTCCGGCGGCGATGAAAAGAACGGGATAGGTGGGCAGAATGTGACGGTGCCCGATATTCAAGTGACTAGTGAGGGAGGTCGCCCAATACACTCCGAACAGGATCAGGAGCGGGGTAAAGGGCCGGAGGCGGGTGAGCACGGTCCTAATTCCCGATGCTTTCACTGATCGGAATCCCGCGACTACGCCGACCAAAATAAGTAGCAGAAAGGGGAGCGTGGTTTTGGCGACAAAGGTATAGGGGAAAAAAGAGATCCATCCTGTGAGGCTGTAGTCGCCGTTAAGGAAAGCGCCCCGTTGTTGTGAGAATTGCAGTACAAACGCCGAGCCATAAAGAAACGCGTCGGGCAGCGCCTGCCATGCGCGGAGCTGAATGAAGAGTGTTCGCGGCCAGCCCATGTCCTGCAATATCCACCCCCAGCCGTGGTTGAAACTTGCGCCGTCGGCGAGCGCGGGCGCAAAGGCCTCGAAGCGCAGACCGTAGAATATCCAGATAATCGCCCCCGCCGCGACGACGTGTGCGGCCGTCGAGCGGGCAAGCCGGAGGAGGGGTGCCCGCCAGCCGTCCCGCTGCACGCGGCCCGCCAACCACACGACCGCGATCAACGCGAATATCGGACCGAGTAGCACGGCGGAAAATTTCGACACACAGGAGAGTCCGAGCACGGTCGCACTCAGGGCGGCTCCGCCGACGCCGGGTTGCTCGAGGTGTCTCCACCATGTGGTGACAGCCGCGAGGAAGAAAAAGGTCATGACGACGTCCGACGTCGCCAAAGCGCCGTGCGCCAGAAACGCCGGACAGAAAGCAAACAGAGCGAGTGAAAGAAACGCTCCGCGCCAGCCGAAGTGCGTTCGCGAATGGAAAAAAACCAGCAACCCGGTGGCGGCGCTGAAGAGGGCGATCATGGCCCGTCCGGCGAAGACGAACCTATCCGTGGGGAGCGCCTGATCGTAAAAAAACCGATGACCGTAGGACCACACGTCGGCGGTTTTCCAATCGGGAAGGGCGGTCGGGGGCAACGGGGCGGCGAGACTCAGAGGGAGCGCGGCCCAGCGCTGCGGCAGATTGCCGTTCTCCGGCTGGAGTCGATAATCATCGAGAGTGTTGTAGGAGTGACCGGCGATCAAGTGGGCGATTTCGTCGGACGTCATCGATTTTTCCGTCGTGGCGGTGACGGCGAGAATCGCATGAGCGAGGGCCAGCAGCACGGCGAGCGTGACGAGAAAACCGGAGGAGAAAGTGACTGCGGGGCGCGGCACGTTTTGAACTTGGAGAACTCCGCGCAGCGAAACAACGTCTTCTCTCACTTGCATGGACGCCGCTGAATATGCCCACATCGTCGCTCTCGAACGTGAGCACTGGTATTATTCCGGCAAGCGTCGGTTCGTGCGCGAATGGATTCGCCGGGCCCGTCCGGCGCACCGGGATGACACTCTGCTCGATTGTGGTGCCGGCACGGGGCTCTTCGCCGAAGAAATGGCGGCGGACTGTCGCGTGTTGGTGCTCGACGACCACGCAGAGGCCCTGCGCATTTTGCGCACCCGGTTCAAGCCGGAGCAGATTCTCGGTCTAGCGGGGGACCGCGTGCCGCTGCCTGAGCGTTCGCTCGAATATGTGACGGCGCTCGATGTGCTGGAACATGTGTCCGATGACGCCGCGGTCGTGAACGAATTTTGCCGTTTGCTCAAGCCGGGTGGGCTCGCGGTCGTCACCGTGCCCGCGAGCATGGCGTTGTGGAGCGACTGGGATGGAGCGCTCCACCACTTCCGGCGTTATGATCGGGCGCAGTTGCGCGCGTTGTTTGCGGGCGAGCAATGGGAGTTAGTTTACGTCAATTACACGAACGTTCTGGTGTATCCACTCGTCTGGGCGGTGCGCCGTTGGCGTGCTTTCGGTAAACGGCTCGGCTGGTCTGCACCTGCGTCGCGCGCGGAAGACCGCCAGCCGCCGGCGGCGATCAACGCGCTGCTGCGGGCGCAATTCACTGGGCTAGCCAGATGGCGCGTGCCGTTTCCCTTTGGCGTGAGCCTCGTGCTGGTGGCGCGGCGGCGTGGCTAGTTGATAAAGCGTGCCTCGGCGGTGCGGTTGCCTTGGGCGTCGAGCAGGTAGACAGCGCCCTGCCGGTAGGGGAATTCAGTGGGGAAACGATCGATGAACACATCAAGGCGCACGATGCCGGAGGCGCGGAAGGGAAGGGTGATGCGCTGAGGGGCGCCCATGGTGGCGCCGCTGGTGTTGAGGGACGTGACGAAGAGCCGCACGTCGGAGTTTGTCCACGTCTCCTCAATTTTACTCCCGCTGAAACTGAGTCGATGCAGTTCGAGAGAGGTGCTCGTGGCGAGGGCGGAGGCGGCGAGTGTGAGAGATATCTTGTAGCGTGATTCTCTGCTGTTCGGTGTGGCTTCGAACAGCGTCGCGGTATCGAGCGCGGCGATCGAGCGCCCGTTGCGCACCCATAGTTCATAATCCTCCAGCGTGAAGGCCGGTTGGTAGTTCTGGTGGAGCCAGGTATTGAGCGGACTCGCGGTGGAGACGCCGGTTCGTTGAAGGAAGTCACACAGGCCCCGTTGCACGATAACGATGGCGCGAGGAGCGTCGGCGAGACGTTGGCGGATGGCTTCCTGCTGGGCGGGTGAGAGCAGGGAGAACCAGTGGGTCGTATTGGCCGGGGTCGGGGGAGGCACATCGGTCCAAAGATTGAAACTGAGCATGCCGGGCAGGCTGAAAAGCATATCGCCATGGGCGGCGATATTGCGTGAAAGGATGCGCAGCGCGGTTGCCGTGCGCTCTGGCAACCGTAGCTCGCTTGCGCCGGGGAGGTAGAGCGGATCGGCCTGGCGAACGCGCGAGAGGCCGAGCCACGCATACTGAGCGCAGCCCACCGTGACGCCGAGCATGAGCACGCTGCCGGCCGCCGCTACGACGCGAAGGCCCGCCGGTCGCCAGGATGCAGTGAAAATGCGCACCACATCGTGGACGCCCAACGCGACCAGCGGTATCCAGAGAAAAGTACCCCAACCGACTTGGCTGCCGGCGACGGGAAAAGCGTGGAGTGCCTGCGGGACGAGGAGGAGCCCAAGCGACGCCCGCGCGGGTTGGGTGCGCTCGTCTCCGCTGAGCGGCAGAACGAAGAGCCACGCCAAGCCGAGACCGAAGCACAGTGCAAACTTGGGGGCGCTCAACGGTCCACCCAGGCCCCAGTAGGCAAAATAGAGGGCCACTGCGACCACCCGGCCCGTGGCCACGAGCCGGGTGGTCAGCGTCCCGGGCCACGCGATCGCGCAACCGGCGGCAACGGCGAGTCCAACGGCCACGGGCACGGTGCTTGCGGGCCATGCGGTGTAGGCGGAGTAAACGGTGGGATGGCGCAGCGGTCCGAACAGCACGCCTTCCAGCAAACTGTGCAAGGAGGTGCCTTGCATGATCACGGCGAGGCTAGTCAGCGCGATTACGGCCAAACCTGCGATTGAGCCCACTGCGAGATCACGCCACCGGGAGAGCGGCCGTGCGCCGCGTGCGGCAGCGAGCGCGACACTCGCGCCGGCCGCTGCGGCAATCAGGGCGAAGATCACCGCGCCGCGATTTGAAAACTGGCTGCGCATCAGCGCGACCGGCAGTAACGCCATCGCCACCACCACCAGCCCTGCGCGGGTGCGCGGTCCGAACTGCGGCGCCTCGAGGTGCAGAAGCCACCATCCGCCGGCCCCGACGACGAGGAAGACGCCGACGTTGATTTTGGTCAACACGAGTGCCGCTCCGATGAGGCCGGTGGCGAGTGCCAGGCGGCGCGGCGCGGTCGTCCACCGGGTGCCGCACCAAGCTGCAGCGGCGGTGGCGAGTGTGATCAGTCCCCCGGGGTGCGACGGTTCGTCCGTCATCTGCAAGAGGTGCAGGAACACGCCGCCAAAGACGACAGTCGTCGCGACCATTGATAGGGTGAGTCGCCAGACGGCTGCTGCGCAGAACCCGGCGGCGCCGATCCAGTAGACCAGCGTCAGGAGCCGTCCGTCGGTGTTCGTAAACTGGAGCCCTGCGAAATGGAGGCCTTGGTTAAGGAGGAAGAAAAACGGACCGTATTGACTGTAGACGCGCTCGTAGAGGCCGCCGCCCTCGGCGAACGTCTTCAACGAGAAGAGCACGTAGCCCTCATCGTCATAGACCATAAACGTCGAGAACAGCTGCGTGGCACCTGCGACCACGAGGATGGCGCCCAGCAGTGCGAGTGGCGCCCAGCGGAGGCGGCTCATCGCGGACCGCCCGGGCGGCGCTTCACCACATAGAGTGGGCGCTGTTTCACCTCGTCGTAAACCCGCCCTAAGTATTCCCCGATTACCCCGATGCCGATAAGCTGCACCCCACCGAGAAACAGCACGATCGTGACCAGCGTGGTGTAACCTGTGGGGGCTGTCTCGATATTTAGGATACGACGCGCGGCGTAGAACACGGCGGCGGCGAAACCCATGAACGCGATGAACACCCCCGTGTAGGTCAGCATGCGCAGTGGCAGGTGTGAAAAACTGAAAAGCCCGTCGAGTGCGTAGCGCACCAGGCGCCGCAAGGTTTGTTGCGGCTGGCCGGCAGCCCGCTCCTCGCGGTCGTAGAGCACGTCGGTGGTCGGGAAGCCGATCCAAGCGCGCAGGCCGGGGAAAAAACGGTGGCGCTCCGGAAATTGATGAAACGCCTCGATGGCATCATGGCCGATCAAGCCAAACGTGCCACTGTTGGGCTCCATCGGGAAGTCGGAGAGCCGGCCGAAGACACCGTGAAACACATTGAAGCCGAGGCGGCGCAGGCCGGTTTCGGTCCGCGTACGACGGGTCGCGCGGACGATTTCGGCCCCGGCGCGCCACGCGGCAATCAGTTGGGGGATGACCTCGGGTGGATCTTGGAGGTCGGCATCCATTGTCACGATTGCGTCCGCCTGGCGTGCATACGCGAGACCTGCGGCCAGTGCGGCCTGAAAACCAAAGTTGCGTGAAAGCTCGACGAGTTCGAAGCGCGGGTCGGCCGCCGCCTGATCGCGGATCAGCGCGGCCGAGCGGTCGCGACTGCCATCGTCGACGAGGACCGCGCGCCAAGCGCACAGGGCGGGTTGCGTGCTAAAGATCGCGCTCAGGCGGGCAAAAAGCGTGGGTAGGACGGCCTCCTCGTTGAAGACCGGGATGACGATGGCGATGACTGGGAGGGGCGGCATGGACACGGGTCAGGGCAAAGAGGAAAGTTAAATCGTGGCTGATAATTACTTGCTTGGCGGCGAGCACAAGCGCGCGCTCAGAACGCTCGGATCGCAGCAACAGCCAGCGTTTCGCTGCTCACCCGTAGCACCTGAGTTCGGTCGAGTCCAACGAGAGCCAGGCGGTTCGACGGCGTCGGGATGGCGAAAAATCAGCTGCGCTCCCCACGCGAAACTGCTGCCGAGCAATCTCACTGCATTATGAGCTTTATTTCGTCCGCAGTTCGAGGCCGTTGGGCCAGAGCGCCGGATTGAAAAATGACGAAATATTTTCCGCAGATGGGTGCGAACCAGGAGCAAGGCACAGCTGCGAGAAAATCCTCCGGTTCAGGCGTTCGGTCACGCCATCGCGCCGTTGCTTCCAACGTGGGAGCGCCAGTACTTCGGTCAACGGCTCGTCGAAAAAATGACCTGCGCAGCGCGCGCCTCGGCGGGAGCGGCCTACGCTACGGCGGGGAACTTAACGGCGAGTGGTTCGTGTTGATTTACCTGAGCGGTGCCCCGCCCCGCGCGTGAAGGCGCGCGAGTAGTAGATAGGCTGGAGCGTGCGCCAGCGCGCTGGGCGACTCGGTTTGATGGTCAACCCCGCCGAACCGCTGGCCCACGACCTCAGGGCGGTCATGATGATCGGATGGGAGCTCGCGATCTCGAATGGGTGGGCCTCGACGGCCCAACTCTGCGGGGTCTCGAGCCGCCAAGCCGCAGGAAATCGGGGGAGCTCACGCAACCACTCGGACGCCGTCGAAAACCGCTCGCACCACCGGCGCGACACCACCGTGGGCGACGATGCTCTGCGCACCGCCAAGGCCGTCGGCGCCACGGCGCGCGCGTATTGGCCATGCGAAGCAAGGGGGTGCTCGGCATGTTCGATTGGCAAACGCATCGTGGCGACGTGCAGCGATCCGTGCCACGATCGCGGCGCAACATGCGCCACAAACAAGGGGAGTTCGCCGAGGGTGATTGCGCGGGTTTGGATCGCGCGGGTATCGATCTGGCCATGGCCCGTGGTGATATCGTCCCTCTCAAGGGAAAACCGGCTCTGGGTACAGCCGAGCGCACGCCTCGCGGAGGATGGGGTAGTTGGCGTTCACCACCAAGAGGTCGTCCGCGCTGCGTTCCTGCTCAAGGTGCCCTGAGGTGTCGCCCTGCGTGTGGAGCGCGCCGGCCGTGACGAACACGCCGGCCGACGGCACGTCGTGCAGGAGCCCGGCGAGCCGGGGGATCTCGTTGGTTTTATCGGGGATCACTCCTTGCACGATGACGCTCTGGTTGTGCCCGCAAAACGCGCTGAACAGCTGCCGCCCGCGGGACGCAGATCGGGCACGAGAGCGAAGAGTTCGATCCGGCTCGCCGGCGCGGCCACTGCGAGGCGGTTGCGCGGCGGCGGGGCACGCTCGTGTCCGCCTCGGTCGCCCGGAGCGTCGTGGCCGCGAGCCCGGTCCGGGCTGCCGGGGTGAGCGGTTGCCCCCAGAGCGCTTTCGGGCCGTCGTGTTTTTGGTCGTAGTCCCAGAGGGCGCGCACGTGGTCGGAGGTGCGTCCGAGTGCTCGCCTGTTCGGCCGCTAGGTATTAGGTGCCGCAATACAGCGTCGGGGCGACCAAGGTTTCCGCCAGCACGACCGGGTGCCCATGCGCGCGGGGAAAGTCCTCGCGCAGGCGCTGCGCGGCGAGCTTCACTAGGCGGTCCGCGAGGCTGGGGCAGGCTCGCCGGGACAGTTCGAGGAAGCGGCTGTTGTGCGTCATAAAGTGGCGGCGCGACTCGCGTTGCTCGCTCGTCGAGCCGTCCCACTCGTCGCGGGTTTTAGGTGGAGGCTCGCGCTGCTGAAGCCGAGCAGCGCGCACCACTGGCCGTGCTCGTCGACGGCGGCGTAACGCAGTACCTCGCCGACCAACGTCGCGGTGGGCCGGTAGTGCTGAGTTCCGATCAGCTCGCTCGACCGCGGCACTACGCTCGCCCCGATCAGTTCCAGCCGCACCGTCTGCAGCCGGTGTTGTTGGGCGGGGGGGAGGATCCGCGGCTCATCCCCGCGTTCTGCCACGCAGCGCGGCGTTGGTGCGCGCCATCTACCAGCACTCCTTCCCGCCCGGGTTTGCTCGGCGGAATGAATCAGCCCTGACCGCATCGGTAATTCTGTTGCATTTCAGTCTTGCAGATTAAAATAGCTGACGTTTGAATACTCCAGCATCCGCAAAAAACAGACAAATTAAGTAACGCTCTTCGCTCCACGTCACCTCTCCCGAATCATCTGTCCAAATTGGTTGCGCCAATTTCTCGCCCACACCTCCCCGAAAAACCGCCTACGAAAATGAACAAAATTGCTTTAACCATCCTTGCGGCCGCAAGCACCGGCTCACTCATAAATGCCGCCCCATTTCTCGCAATCGGGGATGGAGCTGAATTGTTTGTTACGGGCACTTTGGGTGTCCGCGCTGACGATAATATTTACACCGTCGAGAAAGCCACCAGCGACACGATCTTCGACATTAATCCGGGACTTGAAATTACTTTTGGAAAAGACGCGGCCCTCAAAGGCTCGCTCACGCTGGTAGATGCTTTCTCGAATTATTCTGATAACAGTAAATTGAACACCAACCTGTTCACTGGTGATTTTCGGGCGAACTTTGAGGAAGGGAAGTTGAAGCTAAACTTTAACACTGGTTTCCACGAGATGAATCAGAATACCCCGACGCTCTCCGGTCTCACGCGCCGTGATCAATTTGTTATCGGCACTGGTGCAGAAGTTGAAATCAGTGCGATCACGGCTCTGGGTGCCGACGTCAAATTCACCCACGACAACTTCAAGGTGAAAGGTTATGCTGATACCGACGAATTATCGGTGCCGCTGAAGATGTACTATAAATGGACCGAGAAGGTCGATTTGAGTTTTGGTTATTCCTACAGGAGCTATGAAACCACGATCGGATTGGACTCAACTGACCACTTTTTCAATTTAGGTGCTCGCGGTCAATTTACTCCGAAATTGTCTGGGAAATTTTCCGCTGGTGTGGCGACACGTAAATTCGACCGTCGTGATTCCGAGACGCTGCCAGGTTTTGATGGGAAGTTGACTTACGCGCTCACCGAAAAGACTTCCCTCGAGGCTGGTTCGAGCTACGATTTTGGCACTTCTCCGCAAGGCGTGCAGCAGAAGAATTTTTCCATCAATGGTGGCGTTAACATCAATCTTGACGAGCAATGGACGGTTAACGGTGGTCTCAGTCTTCGCGCTGTTGATTATTACACCCGAACCGACGACTACGTCGAGGGCACACTAGGCGTAGGCTACATTGTTAACACGTACGTAAAGATTTCCGCCAGTTTCACCTACCGGGATAACAGCTCGCCGCTAGCTGGAGCAAGCTTCACTCAGAATGTTTTCAGTCTTTCTACGAATTTCCGCTACTGATAGCTAATCTTAGTTGATCCACCTTTGGCGGAAGATGATCTTCGTGATCTTCTTCCGCTTTTTTTCTACCTGCATCCGATAACCATGCGCAGAACGAGACTAATGCTTTTTGGGCTGTTTATGGGGGTAACCAGCCTCTTCGCTGCCCAATCAGACACCGCCGTAAAGGCGGGCGCCTCCCAGCTCAAATCGACCAAGGCGGACTATGTTCTCCAGCCTCAAGACCTGATCCGCATTGAGATTTTCCAAGAAGACGACCTCAAGCGTGAAGTGCGTATTTCCGGAGAATTTACGGTAAAGCTACCGTTGATCGATACAGTCTATCTCAAGGATAAGACCGCAAGGCAGGCCGAGGAACACATCCGTGATCTCTATGGGCGGGAGTATTTGGCTAAACCCCAGGTCAATTTGTTCGTCTTGGAATACGCTCCGCAGCGCGTTTTCATTGCAGGAGCGGTTGTAACGCCTGGGGTAGTTCTTTTCCTGCAGGAGCAGGGCCTCACCTTGATTGGTGCCATTTCACGCGCCGGAAGTTTCAATCGACTGGCCGACAGGAAGCGAGTGACTTTAAAGCGCACGAAATCAGATGGATCGACGGAGATTTTCACCATCAACGTTGAAGAGCTGATGAAGGGTGAGTCTAATTTGACTTGGCCGCTCCAGCCGAACGATGTCATAAATGTTCCAGAGAAGATTCTCTAAATCCAAAAAATCCATCGATGGACGCTCCCGATAAGAAAAAACAGGAAGGTTCTGGCTACGGCTATAACTATGGAGGTAACTATGCCGGATACTCCGCCGTTGGCTATGGCTACGGAGATGGAGGGGGTGCCGGAGGTTCGGTCCAACGTAGTTTCCAGGACTACCTATTGATTCTCCGCGAGCGAATCTGGTATGTGGTTGTCGTTTTTCTGGTCGTGTTCTCGAGTTCGCTGGTTTATACATTGAGCCAGACTAAGGTGTATCGTTCTAGTGCAACTGTGCAAATTTTCCGGCGAGATCCGAATGTGATTCAAATGCAACAGGTCATGGATAATGACATCCGATCAGCAGAAGATCTCAATACTCAAATTAAGGTTTTGGAGAGCGTTAGCATTATTCGTAAAGTGGCGGAACGTATTTCGGGTGATGATCTACGGGCCTTTCTTGCGCCTTACGAAACAAGCGCCGCAGACACCTCGTTCGTGATGGAAAAATTAGCATTGAACCGAAAGGTCGTGCAGACTCGTCTGTCTCTAATCGTCAATGTAACCTTCGATCATCCAGATCGATTCGTCGCGGCTAGAGTAGCTAACTTATTCGCGGACGAATACCTCGCCCACAACACGCGAATCCGGTTCGACGATTCCAGAACAGCTTACGACCAGCTCACCTTGACCGTTGACGACCAACGCAGGAAGGTAGACCAAAACGCTAACGAGCTGCAGGCCTACAAGGAAAAGAACAATATGGTGTCGCTCGATAGTCGCAAAGATATCGTGAACGAGACACTGAAAGCGATCAACCTTGAGGCTAATCGTTGGGCCAATGCCCTGAATGTGGCGGAGATTCGTTTGAATCAGGTAAAAGAGCATCGCTCCAAAGGAATCAACCTAACCGATTTGCCGTTCATCGCGAATCAGCCGTTAATCGTTGCTCTTAATCAGCAGCGTTCTACCCAGCAAATTGTGATTGCTCAGTTGCGGGAGCGTTACCTGCCCAAGCATCCTAAGATGAATGAGGCGCTCAATTCACTTGAGCAAACAGAGCGCGAGATAACAAAAGCCATTGAGTCCGTTTTTGCGCAGGTCGAATCCGATTATCAGTCAGCGATCCGCAATCACGAGCAGGTTCAAGATAATCTCCGGAAACAAAAGGCCGAATCCCTTGAACTTGATCGCTACGCGTTACAATATACCAAGCTCGAGCGAGACCTAAAACTGAGCGAGCAAATACTGCAAAGTATCACCGGGCGAGCTCGGGAGACTTCGATGACAGGCGCGATCCAAACCCAGAGTGCTCGAATTGTAGATAGAGCCGGGGCTTCCGAGGAAAACAAACCCATCTCGCCCAATGTTCCGCTTAACCTTGGCTTGGGTCTGGTGGGTGGCCTTGGGCTTGGCTTGGCGTTTGCGTTTTTCGTCGCATTTATTGACGACCGAGTGAAGAGCTCTTTTGACATCGAGGGAGTGGTGGGTCTTCCGCTCATTGGCATCATTCCACAAATTAAACGAATGGAGCAGCCAGACAAAGCACAGATTGTTGCTAATAATGCTGATCGGCAAGTCGCTGAGGCGTTTTTAACCCTGCACTCGAGTCTGCGTTTGAAGGACGAAAGCAAGAGCGCGAAATGTATCCTAATTACAAGTACAATTCCCGGCGAAGGCAAGTCGTTTACGACAACCAATCTTGCGCTCACATTTGCGGCGCATGGTGAGCGCGTACTGATTATTGATTGCGATCTTCGTAAGCCGAATATTCACAAATCGTTCCGGATTGAGAATATTAAGGGTGTGATTGATGTTTGTGGTGGTACGGCGACACTTGAGGATGCGATCATTCGTGGTCTCCAGCCCAATTGCGATGTGTTGCCCGCGGGTGGTCGGGCGAAGAACCCGACACAAATACTCAACAGTAAGGGGTTTGAATTGATGATCTCCGAGGCGCGGAAGCGTTATGACCGCGTGTTTATCGATACGCCTCCATTGGCTGCCGTGAGTGACGCACTCA
>Ga0209597_1000868_pt1 | contig 19857 bp, 6 predicted proteins | sample M_140625_MF_Meta_FD_187316 | JGI IMG/M metagenome (GOLD analysis project Ga0209597, IMG submission 187316) | Freshwater microbial communities from Lake Montjoie, Canada to study carbon cycling - M_140625_MF_MetaG (SPAdes) (version 2) | ecosystem: Environmental > Aquatic > Freshwater > Lake... | reverse complement strand
ATAGAGGACCGGAGATTATTGAAGTAATCGCACTCCTATATCTTATAATTACTATACCTGACCCTCCATTACCACCACCTGTTCCTCTATCATCCCCGCCACCTCCTCCACCCCCTAAACCATTTATACCGTTGCTTCCACTCCCATTTGGTGCTCTTGAACCTAACCCGCCACCTCCTAAAGGTGCAATTTGAACATTTGTATTAGTGTCTAAATCTGTAGCTGCCCCAGCTGTACCACCACCACCATAATATATAGCACTTCCTGTAATATCATTTAATTTACCATCTCCGCCCATACCACCATTGTAATATACCCATCCTCCAGTAAAAGCAAATATACCAGAAACAGCAATCGCATTACCTCCTATACCACCAGCACCACCACCCCCTCCTCCACTAGCATATGTTATACCAAGAGCACTCCCGCCTATATTACCTTGTGCCGAAGTTGCTGTTTGTATTGTTACTACATCGTGACCATTTCCTCCATAAGACCCTATAGGTAATGTTGTATAACTTGGAGCGAATCTTGTACTCCCACCACCTCCTCCATACGCAATTATAGTGCTTATGTTTCCGCCACTTATTGATGAACTCATGCCTTGTCCCGCATTAGTGTTATCACTCGCATTTGTAAGACCATTTCCTCCTTTCCCAACACTAATAGTATAAGTACCAATATTCATATTAACATTACTTGTATATACAAACCCTCCACCACCTCCGCCTCCGTTTGCCCCTCCTCCACCACCTCCTATAACTAATATATCACAAATAATATTTTCGGTGGTTGTGAAAGTATAGTCTTTTGTTGTACTAACACCTGAATATGGAAATGAAATATATCGTTCGGTAGTTCCAATTGTTGATGATGTAGTTCCTGCGACAACTATTTCATTTGGTATCGGTAAATAATTATTCTGTATCGTCAGTTTTGTATTACTTGTGCTCGTTTCGCATATATGAAGTTTATTCACAGGAACACTCGTGCCAATTCCTAAATTACCAGTAGTATCCCACATTAAATTCGTATTCTGATAAACATTAGAAGTCCCATTCCCTATTAATAGTTGCCCTGATGCAAATGTACCAACACCAGTTCCTCCTTTATCTACTGTCAAAATTAAATTACTAGCGGTACTAATGGCGTACGAGGTTATATTTGAAGCAGTATATGTCAATCTACCTGCTGTGTCAACCCCAAATATTATCTGTCTACCTGAACTATTTAATTGTAAATTATTGATATTAACATTTTTGTAAACACCTAATGTATCCTTGATATTTATATTAGAACTTTTATCACTTGAGATCACCGTATTATCTAAAAATATACTATCGCCGGATAAATATAAATCCTTCCATTTATTCGCAAAAGAACCTAAATTATAATTACTATTAATCGCAGGAAGTATACTTCCATTTATTGTCATAGTTCCGTTAGAGGTTAAAAGCAGTCTGTTCGTATCCACATTTGATGCGGAAGACATGATCTTAAAATCACCATTAAAGTTACCTATTTTGTAATCGGTATTCGAGTCCGCAGGGAGACCCCTTACGAGTTCTATGGATGCTGAAGCAATGGAACTTGTGATTGTATCTGGGGAACTCCTATATCGTACGATAACGATACCTGAACCTCCAACGCCTCCTCCACCTTGACTAGTTGGATATCTTTCACGAGTACCACCGCCAGCACCTCCTCCTAAACCATTTGTTCCGTTTCCACCGTGCCCTGAAACAGTATTAAATGCTATAAAAGGTGTTCTCGTACCAAGACCGCCTCCACCTAAAGGTTGAGTTTGAACACCGGTATCTATAACCGAATATATATCCATTCCTGCGTTTCCACCACCCGCATAATATATAGGAACACCTGTTATATCATTTAATTTACCATCACCTCCTAGTCCTCCTATATACAAAGTATTAAATGGAAGAGCATTACCTCCTGCTGTTCCAGCACCACCTCCACCACCAGCACCATTTCCACTACCAGCACCATTTCCACCACGATTACCTTGTTGTAATAAGGTTTCCGTTTGTATAAACCGAGAATCTACGCCTACACCACCAAGCGATCCTATTTGTCCAGGATTATAAGATTCGGGATCCATATGTCCCCATCCACCTCCTCCACCATACGCAATTAAATTACTTAGCGTTCCTCCGCTTATTGACGATTGATATCCATTTGTTCCATTAAGCGGACTTTGTCCGCGATTATATCCTCCCTTGCCAACACAAACAGTATAAGTACCTGTGCCCATACTAACGTTATTCATATATACATACCCTCCTCCACCACCACCTCCAGTCCCGCCACCACCTCCGCCACCAATAAGTAATATATCACAAACCAGATTTGCCGTTGTTGTGAATGTATATTGCGTTTGCCCTGTTAATCCAGAACTATCACTTGTATAAGGAAATGAAATATATCGCTCTGTAGTTCCTATTGTTGCAGATGTAGCACCCGCAACAACGATTTCATTTGGAATCGGCAAATAATTATTCTGTATCGTCAGTCTTACATTACTTGAACTCGTATCGCATATATGAAGTTTATTTTGTGGTGTTGTAGTTCCAATACCGACATTACCTGAAGAATAATAATATATATTAGAGGTCGTAGGTTCCCATACAGAATATTTATTGATTCTCTGTGCTAAGATATTACTTGTAGATAAAACATAATTACTAGAATTGCGATCATTCTCAATCATCTTATTAATCAAGTTATTACTCGTTCTCAAAGTGTTATTAATCAAATTATTACTTGCGGTCAATATGTAATTGCTACTATTATTATCATTCTCCCTTATCTTGTTGATCAAGTTATTACTCGCGGTTAGAATATAGTTACTGGAGTTCGTGTCATTAAAATTCGCCTTAAGTATCAAGTTATTACTCGAATACATAATGTAATTGCTGGCGTTGCGGTCATTCTCAAGAGCCTTGTTGATGAGGTTATTGCTCGTACTAAGAATGTAATTGCTGGCGTTCGCTTCATTCTCATTCGCCTTCAGTATCAGGTAATTACTCGTAGATTTAGTGTAATTACTAGAATATATATCTTCGCGTAATATACGCCGGACCAATATATTACTGGTGGATAATACGTAGTTGCTTGTAAGCGTGTAATTGCCAAATTGTGTCCCTATCGTTATATTACTATATTGGTTGAGAAATTCAGGATTCGTAGAGAAATTAGAACCGGTCGCTAACGTACCATCATTTAAAATAGAAAATAATATGTCGCCGGAACAATTATTTAAAATCTCAAATGTCCCGGCATTATTCCCAATATGCCATTCTGTTCCACTTACACTTCCTAAATCAATCAGTGCCTGTATAATATCCATATTAGAGCATTGCGACATTTTTATTATAATGATATTATAATATAATATGATATAATATATTACAAAATATTATTGTGTGGGTATAATAATATTTATAAAAAAAGAATATGGAATGGTTGTTGCTACGGTTCCTGCGATAGAGGCAGATGTTAAGATTGACACAAAGAATAAGAAAGCGAAGCAGCGAAGCGTTCTAGTATCCTCGTTTATACTTCGCCTATACTATAGGGTTATTATACTTATATCATTTTCTAGGGTGTGTCTTTTTTTATATATATAATATACTATATACTATTATAGAACAGGGGTATAAATAATATGCACTCGTCAAATATCAAATTTAAAACAGAAGTTGACCAGAATATATCAGTAAATAGGCTAACCGCGCAACCGACACGCAAAACAAAACAAAATTATAATGATGCACATGTAAAATATGCACCAATCCAACAAGATATCTAGGAAAGCGATATTAGCATCGTAAAGTATAGAAAGACCGCGAATAAAAAGAAAACGAAGAAATAATATAAAAATTGATTAGATCATATATTTATATACTTATAGACCCAAAATATGACGACCGCAACACCATTCAAATACACATTTGAAGACAACAATGTATCGTATTTCACGCCAGTTTATGAGAAGTCCGGGCATATCTATAAAAACGCTGAGGACATGCCATCAACATTTATGGCATCGCTTAACGCTGGAGACGAACAACTGTATATTGGCGGCGGAGCCATAAACAAAGCATTTAACATCGCAATTAGAACAGACAATTGCGATACGACATTAGATGATTTATCTACAAAGATGCATCTATCCTGCTATATGGATTGCTATAATGTTAAGGAAGAAGAAGACTTAGTCCCTGATAGATATTCAAGAACCAAATATTTAAATAAAATAAATAATGAATATTTCAATTCTAAAAAGGCGGGCACCCTACATCACTTTAACGCATTTAAAGAGGGCGGCAAATTTGCGGATAACCCATATATTGCCGATATGTATCTGTATGTTAGCGAGACCCGTCTCACAGACTTCCAGTCCAACAACTTATATCCCGCTGACATTTTCATAGATATTCTTAAAACCACACCTTATAATAATGAAGCAAATAAAGCGATGTTATACTGTGTGGGACCGAAAGGGTTAGCAGGTACAACCGCAGATAACTTTAAAGAAGCAGTGTATATTGTCGGTAAGAATATAGCAAACGCAATTTACAATTACAATAAAATTAACACAACGGATACCACAAAGATTGAATATGTTCGCATATGCCTAATATCTGGCGGCGGCTTTAAGCACGACAGCGTCAGCCATATTGAGGTCGCCGAATGTATTATTAAAGGAATTCACGAAATAAATAGTAATAAACAGATTACAAATGTCGTATATAACTTTGCCTATGATAATGATGCTTTTCTAAAAGCATACGGGAACTTGGGAATTTAGGACATTTCACATACACGTATATCACCATATTTTTATATCTTTTTTAAATCTTTAGAAGAAAGTAATAATGATTTATTGTATAGTGTTCCATATCATCCAGAAACAAATGCAATAGAAGAATTTTTCAGTCAATTAAAACATTATATCAAAAAAGAAAGTCCAAATACATATGAAGATATAGAAAGAGTAATAAAAGATATAATAACTACCAAAATAAAGAAAGAGCATTTAACAAATTACCTAAAACATAGCTTTAAGATATATAAAAAATAAATAATCTTGTCTCATTTTTCTTTTCGGTCGGTGTAACGCGATGAATAAGAGGTGTGTGTGTGTAGGCGTGGTTATGTATTTTTATTAAAAACATCTTCGTCTGTACGTTCGCGGGTGTTGCCTAGGGCTCTTTAGACTTTTTAGACTTTTTAGTACGATGCAGAATTTTGATAAGACGCATAAGGGAATCTCCATTAACCGTCTTTGCACTCTGTGGTTTTTCTAATGGTGGGTTTTCTAATGGTGTTCGAGCATGGATAACGGATAACGCACTCTTTGGGGGTGACCTACCTTGCAAACGTTCGGCAAGGGCATACGTTTTTGCATTCTTTCGGTTCAGGGCTGCTAACGCACTCTGTGGTTTTTCTAATGGTGGGTTTTCTGGTGGTTTTAGCCGTCTATAGATAGCGGATAACGCACTCCGTGGGGGTAACCTACCTTGCAAACGTTCGGCAAGGGCATACGTTTTTGCATTCTTTCGGTTCAGGGCTGCTAACGCACTCTGTGTCCCGCCCGTGCCACCTCTTTTTTTAAGTGGCTTTTTTGAAGAGGATTTGACACCTTCTTTTTTAAGTGGCTTTTTTGAAGAGGACATCTCCTTTTTTAAGTGGCATATCTATATCTATATCTATATCTATATCTATATCTATATCTATTATATATGAATATATGAATATATATATAATAAATATGAATAATTTCCATCAAGATTGGGAGCCTGTCGTAATTAGGAGCAAAAATTTTGCAAATGCAAAAAATAAAGAAGTTCATTAGTTTTCTAAGCAAACTCTAGCGCATCCGCCATTATCAATCGCCCCTCCGCATTAGGTATTCACAATCTACACCCTAGTTCTTAATTTAACAGACTCTTATTCAGTCGTCAGATTACTTGTGGTCGGTTCTATGGGATCTACTATGATGCTTGTGGTCGGTTCTATGGGATCTACTATGATGCTTGTGGATGGTTCTATGGATCTACTATGATATTGCTTGTGGTCGGTTCTATGGGATCTACTATGATATTGCTTGTGATCGGTTCTGTAGTTTCTATGATTAGATTACTCGTTGCGGGTTCTATTATAATATTACTAGTAACCGGTTCAGCAAGCACAACCGATTCAGTAACAATATTCAAAGCAGTCTCTATGGTTTTCAGTCGCCTATCAAAGGTTTCCATTTTGGTTTCATAATTCTCATTTATTTTTATTAACTTCTTTACGGCACCATATAAAGAATAATTTATCTGTGTGATATCTATGGATAGCAGGTCAGGAATACACAATTCATTTGTATAATATTCTTGCGATGATATCGCTTTGGGAAATATGTCATTGACCTCTTGAGCAATGAATCCTAACTGCGTTTTATCCCGATTCACCGTATTAAATCCGCTAACATAATTGAAGCGGTTCAGCTCAAGTTTATTGATGTTCTCATAACATTTGTCATAAGACGCCCTCTCAATATTCTCTTTGATTCTTCTGTCGGATCCCGTATTCCAACTGGCGGTTCCCATAGGATTTGTAATAGCACCTGCTGTGGTGATTCTAATATAATCGGTATCCTGTGAGGATACGGAAGAGATAACCTTAAACTCGCCATTGTAGTTGCCGACCCTGTAGTCGTGATTCGCGTCAGTGACGGTTCCTCGTATGAGGTTGATAGTGGCGGTTGATGATGTTAATTGCGGATATTTAATTGCTACAGTTGTAATCGCGGTAGATGGATAAGGAGTTACCGATTGTCCTCCCGCAGGAATAACAGAAGAATTATTACTTACACTTACGGTATAATTACCCGTGACATTTTGGGAAGCACCATTATTTATAATAACAGGGGTGGATGTAGGAAAATTAATATTCCAAGTGTTATTTGGTAATGAATAGGTTTTATTATATAAATTGGTAATTTCTGTTTGTGTTAATTCATTGTTGAATACATAGAACTCGTCTATATTGCCGCTAAATTTTGAACTCATGGATTGCGGATTAAATATTTTTAGTTTAGATACATCTGCAAATTGTGGAACAGGATATACAGATGAACCTGATGTTTTTATTTGTCCTGTTCCTGAACCTGCTACCAAATTAAGATTTGTTCCATTTAAATATGCTTTAAATATTCCACTCTTATTTAAAGATATAACTAAATGATACCAAGTATCTAATGTTTGACTTGGACCAAACGCACTACAATATGTCTCATTTCCATATGAGACATATGTAGTCGCCCAATTTATATAATGAGTGCCTCCATAATGACCGAGTGCTACAGAAAACTCCTTATCATTTGGATTAGTGTAAAATGTGAATAAATAAGTATTATATTGATTATCATAAGTTGTCCCCGATTTCTTATAAAACCAACAACTAACAGATATTCCAGTAGTTGAATTGTCATATATTGTTTTAATTGGGAAACTACCTTCTAAATAATCTCCATCATTCGTTGCTTGAAACGAACCACCTTCAATAGCAATATTAGAATTATACCCACCTGTGCCACCCACAATAGTAGGCGTTAAATTATATTTTGTGCTTGAAGGATTACTATCAAGTCCCAAACTACTACTATCATTAAACTTATAATACGCAATTACATTACCTTGGTTGAAAGTGAAAGTTTCTGTTTGATATTTTACTGACGGAGTTCCTTCGGTTGTTGTTGTAGTTATATAACCTGTCGCAGGTGTTATTAAAATAGGAAGACTTGTATTTCCTATTGTCAATGTCGTATTGCTCGTAATCGTGTTCGTTATTGTAACGCTATTGCTACTTGAAATATTCAAATTACCCGCACTAACCGTCCCAAATACGTTGGCATCACCGACAACATCTAGAGTTCGTGTAGCGTGATATACAGTCCCTACACCAACCCTCCCATTCATTGTGGTATTTTTGTGAATGATCGTCTCGTTAGAAGAGAACCACGCTAAATCCGCGATGGCATTACCAAAAACCTGCGTGGAATTCTCGCATTGTAGTTTAAGACTGCCATTAGAATCATTAATGAACCGAAAGTCATTTTGCGCATCTCCAGCAATCCCTCTGCGAAACTCAAGCGTTGCAGTTCCAGTTGTTGTCGCATCAAGCAATAACCTCGCATTCGTAGCATTGTATATGTGTAAAGGCGCGATAGGGTCTGTAGCACCTATACCGATATTACCTAAATTGTAATATATTTTAACGCCTGCAGTAGTCCATTGACTAGAAACACCTGTACCGCTACCTCCTGTGCTACCTCCGCTACTTCCACTATCCGCATAATTAGCAATCAAGTTCGTATATATAGTAGATCCTGCTCCTACACTACCATCGTTTAATATAGAGAATATTACATTGCTTGTTACCATATTTATAACATCAAATGTTCTGTTGTTGGAAACTATACGCAACGCAGGTCTCCCGGCGGTACTCCCCGCTTGAACTAATCCTTGTATAATATCCATATTATTATAATATATAATATTGTTGCCTATTTATTTATTATAAATTAAAGAAAAATAAATTTAATAATCAAGATTACTCGTTAGATGCGATATTGCTTGTAGTCACATCATCAATAACTATGGTATCCGCTACGATATTGCTTGTAGTCACATCAATCACTAGATTACTTACGTTACTTGTGTTACTCGTAAGACTCGTAAGATTCTCGGTAATTGTAATACCGGATTCATCACCCAATACTATATTGCTCGTATAAGCATCATCTGTGATATTTAAAAGGTTTTTTAATATTTTAATACGATTGTTTAAAGTTATGATACGAATATCCTTCTCAATATTTATTTCTATTAATTTCTTGACGGCACCATACAAGGAATAGTTTATCTGAGTGATATCTATGGAAAGTAGATCAGGGATATTTAAAGTATTACTATAATATTCTTGTGATGATATAGATTTCGGGAAAATGTCAGATACTTCTTGGGCGATGAATCCTAACTGCGTTTTATCCGGATTCACCGTATTAAACCCACTAACATAATTGAAGCGGTTCAGTTCAAGTTTATTGATGTTCTCAAAACACTTGTCGTAAGATGCCCTCTCAATATTCTCTTTTATTCTTCTGTCGGAACCGATGTTCCAACTAGCGGTTCCCATAGGATTTGTAATGGCGCCAGCACTGGTAATTTTAATATAATCGGTATCCTGCGAGGATACAGAAGAGATAACCTTGAACTCACCACTGTAGTTCCCAACCTTGTATGTTTGATTCCCTGTCTTTGTGCTCTTGTATCGTATTATTACTATACCTGAACCTCCTTTTGCTGCGACACCTGTTCCTCCACCTCGTGCCCCGCCACCACCACCACCTAAACCATCAGTTCCTGCTACAGGGGGGACATTTGTTCCTGAACCATTTGAACCAGCACCGCCACCTCCTGAACCTCCTTGATATATAGTAGTAAAGTCATTCCCACCACCACCACCACCTGCGTAAGTTATAGAACTACCTATTATACTATTCGCCAATCCATCATTACCTGTTCCTGAACCTTTAATAACTCCACTCGCACCACCACCACCTCCACCAATCTGTGAAGTATAAGGATTACCATTACCACCATTACCATAACCATAAGTTGATAATTGGGTTGATGTTCCTCCAATAGGGAAACCAGTTGTAGCAGGATATGTTCCACCACCTCCAGAACCTCCATTAGAACCTATCCCTGTTATCGGTGTTGGATAATTAAACGCCGACCCACCAGCACCTCCTCCTCCACCAAGAGCAATATAATTAATTGTTCCTATAATTGAAGAATTTGTACCGTTGCTTCCCCAACCAGCAGGCGAAGCACCATTAACTCCAGCAGTTCCCCCGCTACCCACATTAACAGTATAATTACCAGAGGGTATTGATATATTTTGTAAATATACATATCCACCACCTCCGCCTCCACCAGCACTATAAGAATATCCACCACCACCTCCACCACCAACAACCAGGATATCGCATAGCGTACTTTCAGGGAAATTAACAGTATATGATGTTTGCGAAGGCAACGCTAGAGTTTCAGCGCTATTCCTAACCCATACACCCATACCTCCATTAACTGATATAAGAGAAGGATGAACTACTGACGAATTTTCGCCATATACAATCTCTGTTGGATGGTCTCTAATAGACATCCAAGGGTCTTCGGTATTTCCTGCACCTCTATTATATTGTATTGCCGTATAAGGAGCAGAAGAAAATGATGACTTTATTATGTTACGATTTGCTCCTGAATAAGTTGCTCCAATCGCTTCTGTTTTGGTTATTTGCATCCAATATTGTAGATTCAATGTTCCAAATACAAACTCATCAAATGTTCCAAATGGAATGCTCCAAGCATTCGTATAATTATATGCTGTTCCATATGTTGTTGTCCCCGCTAAATCATCATTTACTGGATGCCACGCAGTAGCAGTTGGTGGTAAAAATCTTACCAATCGCCAACCACTAACACCTGTTTTTTGCTCTACCACAGTAGGATAATATGTGAATGTCAGGTATTTATAATCACTATTTATAACAACTGGAGTCATATCGTAGGTTCCAAATATATCCCACTCTGAAAATGTTAGATAACCATAATTACCTGACAAGTTATAGACTACCATCGCAAAATATCTATATGGTGTATTAATTGATGAGAAATTACCAAAAGATGTGAATTGATTATAACCGAATGTTAAAGATGTTGTCTGGGAGTGTATTTCAGTCCAAGAAGCGTGCGTTGTGCTAGTCCAAGCTGCGCTATCATTTGAAGCATATATTTTGAATACACCAGGCATTGCTGCTAAAAAGTTTAAACTAGGATAAGCAGTATTATCACGAGGCGCCATTCTCATATTACGAAGGGTGATTGACCGCCCTAAATCTATGTATAAAACAAGACCATTAGCACCTTTAAACGATGTAGAACTTGTGTAATTAAATGGCGAAGAAGCGTTAAATAATTGTGCTCCGTGGTAATGATCTAGACTTGTTATTAGATTATTGAATAGATAAAATGTATTTTGCGGAGATAGGATCGCGTCACTTGTTTTACACGTAACAGTAAAACCATTATCCGTCCAACTATCGGCGTTCGTGGAAGGAGTTTCGGGAAATTGTTTTACTCCTTTTGCGATAGGTTCTATAATAGGAATCGTGGAGGTAGAGGTTAATTCAAGCGCTGCGGATTGATTGGAAGATTGTCTGCGATATCGTATGATGACTACACCAGCAAACCCATTACCGCCTTTTGTAGCAACACCAGCAGCATTAGTATGTCCTGCTCCGCCTCCGCCACAACCAAAAATAGTAGCATTATTCGCATTAACATTTTGAATACTCCCATTTCCAGCACCGACCGAACCTCCTGTTCCGATTTGTTGATTACCCATTCCTGAACCATTACCTGAACCAGCACCACCTCCACCTCCTCCCGAACCATATATAACTACTGTTCCTGTAATTGAATTAGATAGACCAACACCGCCATTACCAGCATTCGTTGAATTCGCATTAGTACCAACTGCTACAGCTCCACCACCACCACCTCCCGCACCCCATTCAAAACCTATACCTCCATTGTTACCTTGCCCTATAGTTCCTGTTCCTCCACTTCCAGCACCCAAATAATGCGAACCTCCACCTCCAGACCCGCCTGATAAACCATCTCTAGGACCGCTAGGAGCACAAGCACCTCCGCCTCCTCCTCCTATAGCAGTAATTGTTGTTAAATTAGTTCCGCTAATAGATGTGTTTGAACCATTTGTTCCGCGTGTTCCTATACCACCAGTTCCAGTTCCTGATGTAGTTCCCATACCTTCTTTGCCAACCATTATAGTATATGTACCATTTAAAGTAATATTTTGTGAATAAATTACTCCTCCTCCTCCACCGCCACCGCCTCTATCATTACCTCCGCCGCCTCCACCACCAACAACCAATATATCACAAACAAGATTCTCTGTAGTCGTAATCGTATAATCCTTTGTTGTTGCTGTTCCTGAATAAGGAAACTGGATATATCTTTCGGTAGTTCCTGCGATTATACTAGAGGTCACTGTTTCACTTGGAGGTTTTCTATAGCGTATGATGACGATACCTGATCCGCCGACGCCACCTGAATCTACACCACCCCCGCCTCCACCACCCCTACCATTTGTTCCAGCACCACCTATTAAAAAACCACCTGAACCATTAATAGGTCCTGAATTACCTCCTCCTTCAGTTGATAATGCTCCATATTTTACTTCATTTCCACCACTACCTGCACCTCCTCCAGCATAACCTATAGAAGATCCTGTTATAGAATTATATGTACCAATACCTCCTTGTCCACCAATCGTATTTTGTGCTGTTCCACCAACGCCCCCCGCACCTCCCCCCCCTCCTGCTATCATCTGGTCTGGCGAGGCATTGCCACCACTATTACCTTGACCCGATGTTCCAGAGTTACCTAATGTTTTATATCTTGTTCCACCACCCCCTGACCCTTGATTTGCTGATGTTGTTTGTAATGTTCCACCAGCTGTATTACTTTGGTTATAAACCCATGATTGTCCACCTCCTCCCCCTCCTCCGTATGCTGTATAACCGACCGCAGAACTATTTGACCCGTTTGCTCCTCTTGCTAAATAATTTGTAGCACCTGTTCCACCATTACCTACACTAATAGTATAAGTATTTGCGGTAATAGTTAAACCCGTATAATATAGTAATCCTCCACCACCTCCTCCAGAACCAATAGAAGCTCCACCTCCACCACCACCACCAACAATCAATATATCACAAAGAAGATTCTCTGTAGTCGTAATTGTATAGTCCTTGGTTGCGCCAGTTCCCGAATAAGGAAACGATATATATCTATCAGTGGAACCAGCAATTGTCCCTGAAACGACCATTTCGCTAGGAGGTTTCCTATAGCGTATGATGACAATACCTGAACCACCGCTTCCTCCTGAAGCACCACCGCCACCACCTCCTCCACCACCTCCACCTGTATTAGGTGTTCCACTAACACCATTTCCACCTGGATCTGTTCCTCCAGCTGCTGTTCCTCTACCAATCCCACCAGAACCTCCACCACCACTTCCTCCACTACCACTTATTCCTATACGATGAGTACTACCCCCACCCCCGCCACCCACAAAACCATTAACACCTATGTTCGTTCCAAATATAGATGAAACGTCTATCCCTTCACCGCCACGACCACCTTGAGTAATTCTTGCTGGCGAGGATAAATCGCTTAATATATAATCTCCCGAATTATAACCAGCACTACCAGCACCGCCTCCACCTGCTGACGCTCTAGTCCATCCACCCTGTTCTTGATACCTCCCTATACCTCCGGAATTACCATATCCATTAAATGTAACATTAACACTATTAATTCCATAACCGGTTAATGTTTGAGTACTTAATTGATTGCTTATAGCAATTGTTGAATTAGTATTATTATCCGTAGAACCACCGCCACCACTTCCACCAATTGCGCCATTCAAATATGAAGCAACGCCTCCGCCTCCTCCTTTAGCAATTATTGTAGTTCCTCCAATTGTTATACTTGAATCATTCCCATTTATTGTATAATTATTTGCGGTGCTTGATGGAATACCGCCATTACCAATCTTTATACTATAATTACCCCCAGGTATAACAACATTAGTTCCTATTACTACTCCTCCAGCTCCTCCACCGCCTCCAGAATTAGCACCACCTCCTCCACCACCACCTACAATCAAGATATCACAAATCAGATTCTCGGTAGTCGTGAAAGTATAATCCTTTGTTGCTGCTGTTCCTGAATAAGGAAACGATATATACCTATCGGTCGTTCCTATCGTTCCAAAGGTAGTCCCAGCAACTACAATTTCTGTAGGTAGAGGAGAAACCACAATTTCATTCGGGATCGGCGAGGGAACCGCTATCTCATTTGGCAAAGTCGTCACAAAACCATTTGTAATATTCAAAGACGTATTGCTCGTAATACTATTCGTAATCGTCGCGCTACTAGCGCTCAAACTACCTGCTGTTAATACCCCTGATATGTTAGCATCTCCTACAATATCCAGAGTCCGTGAAGGAATCGTCCCTATGCCAACCCTACCATACATAGAAGTATTTTTATGTATTATTGTTTCATTTGAAGAGAACCACACAAGATCCGCATCGGTATTCCCAAAAATCTGCGTGCTATTTGCACATTGTAGTTTAATACTGCCATTAGTATCATTAATGAAACGAAAGTCATTTTGAGCATCCCCACCAGTCCCACGACGAAACTCAACGGTCGCAGTGCCTGTTGTTGCGGTATCTAGTAATAACCGAGAGTTGCTAACGGTTGGTTGTGTCTGTCGTCGGTATCGTATGATGATGATTCCTGAACCGCCATTGCCTGCTGTATTTACATAACTTGACCCTCCACCACCGGAACCAGTACTAAAACCACCATTACCTCCTGTTACATCAACTAAATTACCATCACCACCATTATTTATACCATTTGTTCCTCCAAATCCTGGAGGTTGCACAGTACCACTATTATTTTGGGCACCACCTCCACCACCACCACCTAATCCTCCATCTCCACCATGTGTATAAAAACCACCTCCTCCTCCTCCAGCACCCCAATAATATGTATTCCCTATTATATTAATTGCTACACCATCTCCTCCATTACTAGGTTTCCCAGCAGCTATCCAACTACTTCTTGTAGTATAATTAACAATTGTTGAAGATAAACCAGATGTTCCAGCACCACCCCCGCCCCCTCCTCCAACCGCTGTATTTCCTCCTTGCTGTCTCAATCCATTTCCTCCAATATTGCCATTATACATAATACCGCTATTTAATAGTGTACCCTTTGTTGATATCCCTACTGTTCCTCCTGTCCCTATTGCACTATCTCCTGGACTACCACCACTACCACTTCCACCAGAAGTACCATTATTTGCTGTCCCCCATTGAACAAATGGTGTAGAACCACCTCCTAAACAAGTCGCACCGAATGCTTCACTTGAACTACCATTTTGATTTTTTTCACCACCCTTACCAACTTTAATTGTATATGAACTCGTTGGGATAGAAACATTTGTAGCATATAATACAGCACCACCTCCTCCGCCACCACCAATCTGTCCGTCTCCTCCGCCACCACCTCCAACAATCAGGATATCACAAATAAGATTCTCGGTTGTCGTAAAAGTATAATCCATTGTAGCACCAGAACCTGAATAAGGAAACGATATATACCGATCCGTAGTCCCTGCTATTGTCCCCGAAGTAGCTCCAGCAACTACAATCTCGGTTGGCAATGTTGCTGTCGTCGTATTATTATAGATATGTAAAGGTGCTATCGGGTCTATTGTTCCGATACCAACATTACCGTCGTTATAATATATTTTAGATCCAGAAATGGTAGTCCATTGACTAGAACCTCCTCCGCTGGAAGTTGAAGTTACTCCACCTACATAATTGGTAATCACATTGAGGGTCGGTTCTTGTATAAGCGCGATAGAAGATGATGTTGATGCTGCTAGGTATCTTATTATTACGATGCCTGAACCGCCGTTGCCACCACTTCTTACACTAATCCCACCACTTGACCTTCCTCCACCTCCTCCACCACCAGAACCAAAACCAGATGCCGATACTCCATTCTCGTCCAATTCTCCGCCCTTCCCACCACCACCTTTACCACCTATACCAGCAATTCCAGCGTTTGTATCTCCCCCTCCACCTCCACCACCAATAAAATAATTACCTGTTGTTCCATCTTGAATACCATTTACATTAAAATCATTCTTGAAATTATATACTACTCCATTAATTGTAGCAAAATATAAACCATCACCACCTTTACCCCCGTTGTTTGTTATAAATTGACTATCTACTATTTGTAATGCCCCAGAAGTTGAACCTCCCTGACCTATACCACCACCACCAGCACCATCAAGATTATCATAACCACCTGTGAAGTCTGTAATATTTCTACCTCCTCTATTACCATATACTCCATAAGTAGTTGTAACAACTGGTGCTGTTGTAGTTCCATTTACTACATTAGTATTAACAGGATTACCACCTAAACCTCCGTTTTGTGATGAAGCACCTCCACCACTTCCGCCATCAATTCCTACACTTGCTAATGTCCCACCTGCCCCTCCTCCCTTTGCTCTAAATATAACAGTTCCTCCACTATTTACAATTTGACTATCAAACCCATTTATACCATTAGCGAAGGATGATGTGCTTCCAGTACCTCCATTACCAACACGAATTGTATTTGTTCCACTTAATACATTACCTATGGAAAGTATCAAAGCACCAGCACCTCCACCACCTGCCCTATCACATCCTCCACCACCACCTCCACCAATCATTAGAATATCACAAGTTATACCATTAGCAGGAGCAGTAATAGTATATAAACTCTGTCCCGTTCCAACTCCTGCTGTTTCTGTTGTATATGTAAATGCCATATATGTATAAGCACCCGTTGTTCCAGTTGTAGTCGCGGAAGGCGAAGCAGTTATTGTAGGTGCAGGCGTAGAACTATATGTATTAATAAAATTAGAACCAGCAGCAATCGTGCCGCTATTTAATATAGAATAGGATACATTACTTGTCCTTTTATTTACAACACCGAAAGCCCCTTTGTTATTTACAATCCTCCATCCGGACTTTCCAGCATTACCTGTTTCAATAAAACTTTGTATAATATCCATATTATTATACTATATATTATTATCATAAAAATAAAGTTTATCTATTCGTAGAATACATGAATCTTCTTTTAAGTATCTACTGTGATGTTGCTAGTCATCTCTTCTAATACCACATTGCTAGTAATAGGAACAATAACAGGTTCTAATACCACATTACTATTAGCTGGCGTAATATTGAGGATCGTCTCTATAGTTTTCAATTCATCATCCAGTGCTTTCAAATGACTATCTTTATCATTATTTATTTCTATTAACTTCTTAACGGCACCATATAAGGAGTAATTTATCTGCGATATGTCTATAGAAAGCAGATCAGGGATATTTATCGTATCACTGTAATATCCTTGAGTTGATATAGATTTTGGGAATACATCATATACTTCCTGTGCGATGAATCCTAACTGGGTTTTATCCCGATTCACCGTATTAAACCCACTAACATAATTGAAGCGGTTTAACTCTAACCGATTTATATTCTCAAAACACTTGTCATAGGATGCTCTCTCAATATTCTCTTTGATTCTTCTATCAGAACCAATGTTCCAATTGGCGGTTCCCGCTGGATTTGTGATAGCACCAGCAGTGGTGATCCTGATATAATCGGTATCAATGTTGGACGCTGAAGCGAATACAGAAGAGATGACTTTGAACTCACCATTGAAGTTTCCGACCTTGTAATCGTGATTTGTGTCAGCAACGGTCCCTCGTATGAAGTTGATAGAGGATGATGATGATGGATTCGGTAATCTGTAGCGTATGATGACGATGCCTGAACCGCCGTTGCCTCCGCGTCCGTGTCCTCCACCACCACCACCTCCTCCTCCACCAGTAGTTGCCAATCCAGCTACACCATTACCAACACCTCTTCCTTGCCCCCCCCCTCCTTTACCACCATTTTTATCTTGTGATGTTGCGTTAGAAGGATTATAGGTATGTCCTCCTCCTCCTCCACCAGCAAAATATATATTATCTTCTCCTGAAATATATTCTCCCACTCCTGATGTTGGTAAACCAAAAATTGTTTTAAAATTATATATGGTACCTGATAATGTTAATTGAGCCAAACCATTACCTCCTATACCCTGATTAGAATTTAAACCACCATTTTTTCCTGCTTCACTTGCTCCTCCGCCTCCTCCACCTCCATAATAAGTACCCTCAGTATTATTATCACCACCTTTATTTCCATACCCATATGTACTACTGTCTCCTGCTTGTTGTGATTGTATTGAATTTGCTCCTATTTTCTTATTAACATCATCAACTGTTGAACCAGCGCCTCCTCCTGAACCACCAGAAACACCCGAATATTCTGGTGAAAATCCAGTTCCACCACCTCCTCCGCCTTTAGCAACCAAAAATGTATTTCCACCAAAATTAATAATTGTATCACTACCATTTGTTCCAGCGCGCGAAACACCATAAGAACCAACATCAATACCTCCCGACCCAACATTTATCGTATATGTTCCTGAAGTAAAAGATTTATTAAGAATAAATACTAAACCACCAGCACCTCCGGCACCAGCATCAGTACAACCACCTTGTCCACCACCACCAACCACCAAAACATCACACGATAACGCTTCTGTGGTCGTAAAAGTATAGTCCATCGTAGCGCCAGAACCGGAATAAGGAAACGATATACATCTATCCGTTGATCCAACAATGGTTGAAGTCGTTCCAGCAACTACTATTTCTTTCGGGAGTTTCCTATAGCGTACGATAATTAACCCGGATCCGCCAGCACCACCATATGAACCCGCATTACCACAAGCACCACCTCCACCACTACCAGTATTTGCGAATCCATTTGTTGGAGCGTCTGAAAATACTGTTTTATTACCTGCGTAATCACCTATTCCACCACCTCCTAAACCTCCAGCTGTTTTTGCTTGATTTGCTACTGAAGCAAAACCAGCACCACCTCCACCTCCTCCTATATATAATAAACCACCAGAAAGAACCCCAAAACTACCCCAGTCGGGAGCAAAGTATGTTTTGAAATTATATTGCGTTGAATTGATTGTAACCTGTGCTAAACCATTACCTCCAACACCTGACCTACCTATAACACCATTCGCACCAGCTGCACCAATACCACCTCCACCACCGCAATTTGCGTTTGGATAGGAATTATTCCAATATACCGAATTGCCACCAACATTACCATATACGCCGTATGTTGTTGATACACTTGGTGTTATACCAGTTATACTATTAACTATATTTAATGAACTTACGGCACCTCCGGAAACTCCAGTATTACCTTGCCAAAACCCTGCACCTCCTCCACACCCCCCAGTTTTACCTATAAATTGTGTTATAGAATAATAATCAGCACTTTCTATATTACCCGCTCTACCTCCTCCAACCGCTTTGTATATTTCTACTCCTGAACTATTTAATATTGAGGAATTCACCCCGTCGGTAGATAATCGTGTTATTGTGCCAGTGCTACTCAATATACCTCCAATCCCGCCATTACCAACACGAACAGTATAATTTCCTATATTAATACTTTGATTAATAGCAACTATACATGCGCCAGCACCTCCTCCGCCAGCATCGCCTACACCACCGCTACCACCACCGCCGATCATTAAGATATCACATGATAAAGATTCAGTTGTTGTGAAAGAATAGTCCTTGGTTGTCCCTGTTCCTGTATAAGGGAATATTGTATATCTGTCTGCTGTCCCTACGATTCCTGATATTGTTTCGGTGATTATATCAGCTGGCGGTTTCCTATAGCGTATGATGACGATACCTGATCCGCCGTTACCTGAAGGATTTCCATTAGTATCATTACCCTGTGCTCCTCCACCGCCTCCAGTACCATCTAAACCATTCTGTGCTGTACCATTATCACTTCCATATCCTCCTCCACCTCTTGACTGTATTGTAGGATATGCTGGATTAAAGACTTGTGAAAGAGTTCCACCCCACGCTGTTCCATTTCCTCCTCCAGCATATACAACTGCTGTTCCTGTAATATCAACAGCTAATCCTAACCCTCCATATCCATCATTTACAGTT
>Ga0209597_1000867_pt1 | contig 19859 bp, 20 predicted proteins | sample M_140625_MF_Meta_FD_187316 | JGI IMG/M metagenome (GOLD analysis project Ga0209597, IMG submission 187316) | Freshwater microbial communities from Lake Montjoie, Canada to study carbon cycling - M_140625_MF_MetaG (SPAdes) (version 2) | ecosystem: Environmental > Aquatic > Freshwater > Lake... | reverse complement strand
CACCTTTGCCGCGAATTGTTTACAGGCTCGCCGGCTCGCAGAAAAAGGCGTGCGATTCATCCAGTTGTACCATCAAGATTGGGATCACCACGGAGGATTGCCTGGGGCGCTACCGAAGTTGTGCAAAGAAACCGACAGGGCCTGCGCGGCGTTGCTCATCGACCTCAAGCAACGCGGAATGTTAGACGACACGCTAGTCGTATGGGGAGGCGAGTTCGGGCGGACCAACTACTGTCAGGGCAAGTGGAGTTCGAACTTCGGACGAGACCATCACCCGCGCTGTTATTCGATGTGGATGGCCGGCGGCGGGATACAAGGCGGCATCAACCATGGAGAAACTGATGCGCTAGGTTACAACGTCGAAAAAGATGGAGTCCACGTGCACGATTTACAGGCCACGATACTCAACCAACTCGGCATGGATCATGAGGCACTCACCTACAAGTTCGCGGGCCGCCGCTACCGGCTCACTGACGTCCACGGCAAAGTGGTGCGCGCTATTTTAGCGTAACACTCCGACGCGCGATTCGTTTGCGAACCACTCCCAGCAAGTCGTCCATTTCCTCCACGCGCAGAGCCCAAGCCATCGTAAAAAATGCGACTGCGGCGACTGTAATCACAGCTCCCAATTGGAGTAGATGATACGCGGTGCCATGCGCCGCCCAAGCGAGCGAGAGCCACTGATTGCCCCAATAACAGACGGCAGCGAGGGCTGCTCCTGCGAGAGTCAACTTGCCAAACCCCAGCAACATTTTACGCGTCTGCAATGAACCCACCGCATGGTGCATGAGTCCGTAGAGCAGGGTGAAATTAATGATCGCCACGCAACCCGTTGAGAGAGCGAGACCGCGGTGGCCCATGCCGAGTCGAAAAGTAAAAATCCAGTTGAGCAACAAATTCAACCCGATCGAGGCGAAGCTCACCAGCATTGGCGTAGTCCTGCGATCTATCGTATAAAACGCTGGGGCAAGCACCTTGATCCCCGAATAAGCAGCCAAGCCCACGGCGTAAAAACGCAGAGCCGAGGCCGTTTGAAGCGTCGCTTCAGCGTCAAAGCGTCCGTGCTGAAAGATCACCGAAATAATCGGATCCGCGAGAAACATGAGTCCGAGGGTGGACGGGATTGTGAGTAAAAACCCGAGCCTCAAGCCGCGCGCCAGCGTACTGCGCAAGGCGGTGCGATCCCCTGCCGCCGCGTGTCGAGCGATGAGGGGAAGCGTGACGGTGCCGATAGCGACTCCGAAAATTCCAAGTGGCAATTGCATCAGGCGGAAAGCATTATCGAGCCAACTCACCGGACCGTCTCCAGGAATCATGGACGCAAACTTGCTATTGATCATCACGTTGACCTGCACGGCGCTAGCGGCGATCACGGCTGGTAGCATTAACGATAAAACATTTTTCACCCCCTCGTCCCGCCACTGGAAATCGGGCCGGAAGTGATAACCGACCTTGCGTAGCGCTGGAAATTGGGAGAGCAGCTGCGCCAGTCCGCCCACGAGCGTACCGAGCGCGAGACCAATGAGCGAACTCGGACCAAAATGCGGGTCGATCCACCAAGCGAAACCGACGCCACCAAGAATCGAACCAATATTAAAAAAGCTCGAAGCCATCGCAGGAGGCCCAAACACATCCTTGGCGTTCAGCAACCCCATCACCAAAGCGGATAGAGACACTAACAAAATAAACGGAAACATGACCTGCGTCAGCAGAACCGTAAGCGCCGCCTTTTCCGCCACAAAACCTCCCGCAAGAACATCCACCAAAGAAGGCGCAAGCCACACACCGATGAGCACAACGAAGCTCAACACCACAGTGGCTAAAGTGGCGATTTTGTTGGCAAGCGCCCATGCTGAAGCGTCGTCGCCTGTCGTCGTCTTTTTGGAAAAGACCGTCACAAAGGCCGTGGATAGTGCCCCCTCGGCGAAAAGATCCCGCAACAGGTTGGGAATGCGGAAGGCCACTTTAAACGCATCCATGGCCATGCCCGCGCCAAAGAGCGCCGCGAGGATTTGTTCCCTTGCTAACCCGAGTAAACGACTGCACATCACCGCTACGCCGACAATTCCCGCTGCACGGGTGTTGAGCTCGGAACTAGGCTTTGCCATTGCGGGAGAGGTGGATGAAGTCGTAGGAAGGTCACTCATTCGATTTTCTCAACTTCACATTTTAAAGGGCTTTAGAACGGGTTCGACGCGCGGCGGATTTCCCTGAGGTTGGACTGGTTCCACGCGAGGAGGAGAAGATGGATTTTGAGACGTCGCGGGCACGACTGCAGGCGGACGGTAGGATCCCGCATCCCCCGAAGTGCGCAACGCGCTTGCGGGATAGCGCGACTCTGGCGCGGCATTCATCACCTCCACCCAAACAGGCAACGCCATGGTCGCACCGTAGCCCTGCGACACAGTTCGCTGCGGCCTGTCGAAGCCGACCCACACGCCCGCAGTGAGACTGCTAGTGAAGCCAACAAACCATGCATCCTTGTAGTCGTCCGTGGTTCCTGTTTTTCCCGCAGCAATCTTTTTGAAACCGGCCGCGCGCGCAGTGGAGGCTGTTCCCCGGTCCAGCACCTTTGAAAGAACCCCTGTAACCATCGCGCAAGGACCAGCCTGTAACACATTGCGTTGCCACGCCTTCGCTCGGTACAACGTAGTACCGCCGGAGTCATCAATGCGTTCGATTAAAAACGGTTGGCGCTGGCGACCCCCATTGGGAAAAACTGTGTAGGCACTGGTTACACGCATTAGGGAGGCCTCAAATGCTCCGAGGTACGCCGAGGGACGTTGCGGCATTTTATCTAGGCCTACAGCTGCGCCAATGCGTCCCACCTCCACCAACCCCGCCTGTTCCCCGACGCGCACCGTCACTGTGTTGCGAGATTGAATCAGTCCATCTTCAGCACTCATCGAGCCTTTAAAAGTGCCGTCAGAATTGCCCGGCGACCAGTTTGGAGCACTGCGTACTTCCCCGCGCTGAATCGGCCCGTCACTGATACTCGCCTCAGGTGAGAGGCCTCGAGCGAACGCGGCGAGATACACAAACGGCTTGAAGGTTGATCCGATGGGACGCTGTGAGAGCAACGCTCTGTTGTAGCGACTGTCCGCATAATCTCGCCCACCGACCAGCGCCCGAATACCACCCGTTCTATTATCAAGAACCACCACAGCACCCTGTAAATAAGCAGGATCCAACTCCGCTTCACGTGCTTCCTTAGTAAACTCTGCCTTCTTGGGGTGCGCGTACTTCGGCTGGGACTCAATTTTAGTGAGATGCACGTCGAGTGCCGTTTGGGCAACATCTTGAAGCGTGGGATCCAGTGTAGTGTAAATGCGCAGGCCACTTTCACTGAGCTGATCCTCGCTCAAAACGCGGCTGAGCTCGCGCAACACCGAATCCATGGCATAATTTTCCTGCACAGTCAGCCTCCGGCGCGGATTAAGGACGATGGGGACTTCTTTGGCAGCATCGGCTTGTTTTTGTGGGATGATTTCCAATTTCACCAACCGCTCCAGTACAGTGTCACGCTCGCGCAGGGCGCCTTGAAAATTACTCATCGGCGAAAACCGAGAGGGTCCTCTAATGATTCCGGCGAGCAACGCAGCCTCCCCGAGATTCAGATCAGACGCGTGCTTGTTAAAGTATGCAAGGCTAGCCGTTTCAATTCCATACACCCCAGCACCGAGATAGATCCGGTTCATGTAATGCTCCAGAATTTCATCTTTGGAGTAATACTTTTCGATACGAAAAGCGACGAAGGCTTCTAAAATTTTGCGATGTAAATTTTTACCCCCAAGCGGATAAGAATTCCGAGCCAACTGCTGGGTCAACGTGCTCGCCCCCTGCGCAGCGGAATGCGAAACCACGTTACGCGCAATCGCCCGCAAAATTCCAATGGGGTCAACTCCCGCATGTTTGTAAAAGCGGGTGTCTTCCCTTGCGAGCAGCGCCTTCACAAAAAAATTGGAAACCTGTTTGATAGGCACTACCAACCGATTTTCACCTTGAAGCCTTCCGTAGGCTTTTCCATCACGATCGAACACCGTGGAACGCTCACGAATTTGTTGTACGTCACCCATGTCCAATTGGCCCGCCCAAAGTGCGTAAACGCCTCCCACCGCTGCCCCAATGAAAGTCCCAAACATGCCCAGTAGCAGGGCCAGGCGCAGCAATCGCCCACGCCAAGGGCGCGGACGAGAAGGCGGCTCCGGAAGTCGCGGGCGTCTGGATGAAGGTGGAGTAGACGGTGGCACGAAGCTCTATTTTGACCGTGCCGGTTGTTCGCACAATCCAGGGGAGTTGCCGCGGTCTACGGAAAGGCGTGTGACTCGGCGACCTATTCCTGTGAAAATGTCCCATGGAATTGTGCCTGCCAGTTCCGCTAGCGCTGAGGCCGTAATTTCCTCGCTACCCTGCGAACCAAGCAGCACCGCTTCCGCGCCCACCTCGACTTCCGGACAGTCGGATACATCGACCATAATCTGATCCATCGTCACCCGTCCTAAAACAGGGCAGCGTCGGCCTCCAATGAGAACCCAGGCGTTCCGTCCAGACAGGTGGCGCCGATACCCGTCCGCATAACCCACCGCGAGAGTGGCCACCCGCATTTTCTTGGGGGTTATAAAAGTGCGCCCATAAGAAACGCCACGCCCAGCCTCAAAATCGCGAACCAAAATCACGCGTGTTTTCCAGCACATCACGGGCCGCAGCAACGACTGATATTCAGCGAGCGGAGAGACCCCGTAAAGCGCCAGACCAGCGCGATACCAATCAGCAAGGCTGCTTTTAAACCCAAGCACACCAGCGCTATTTGCAAGATGTATGCTACCAGTGAAATGCTCTTTTTCACGCAAAACCTCCACCAAAGCACCAAAGCGTTCCGATTGGTTTCGCGTGAACGTCGCATCATCGTCAGCAACGGGAAAGTGAGAACAAACTCCGGTGATTTCCACGCCTCTCATCACGGTAATCGCCTTGAAAGTCGCCAGCGCATCGTCCTCCCACACTCCAATGCGCCCCATTCCCGTGTCGATTGCGAAGTGAACGGCCACCGGGCGAAGTCCGGCACAAGCGGCGTAACCGGTCGCCTCCTCTTGCGATGAAATTGCGGGAAGAAAAGCGCAACGGGCAATCTCGGCACGCTCACTGGTCAGCGCGGGGCCCATTATGAGGACGGGCGTCTCGGGTGCCAGTGCCCGAACCTGACGCGCCTCAGCGAGGTTTGCGACCGCGAAGCCATCCGAAAGGCCACTCAATGCCGGCACCACTATCTCGACACCGTGCCCGTACGCATCCGCCTTGACGACAGCCCAGAGCCGCGCCCCGCGCGGTGCATGCGTTCGAAGCGCCGCTGCGTTGTGTCGCAGTGCAGCGATGCTGGTTTCCACCCACGTGCGCAGGCCTTGATTCTCGTTTCCATTCACTTCTTCTTTTTACCTCTGTTCTACGTTGGCCCAAACGCTTTCTTGCGAAACTCTTTTGGAATCCAAAAACTACCCAAAGGATGCACCTCGACAGCAACCCCTTTCGCTGGCAGGGTATCGGTCTTCACTGGATTATTTTTATGCGTCGCACCCTTTCTTGCGCCTTGGTTCTGTTCATAGCCGGATGCCTCGCTCAGGCCGCCGAGCAACCCTCAGGCGCATCTTCCTCTAGTTCAAAAACCTCCACCCGCACCACGGACACGCCGGCAGGCAGCGGTTCCAAAAAGTCTTCCGCTGGAAATTCGCCTCAAACGCCATCGGCGCCTGAACCGCAAAAATCCGACGCACCGAAGAGACGCACTGTTTTAAAAGACAGCACATCGAAGGAAAAACTCGCGACGGATATCTCCGAGAAAGACAAATTAGCCGCTGAAGACGAGCGTTTCAGTGTTGCGAGAAAGGCCGCATCCGAGGATCCACGCATCGTTGAACTTCGTGCCAAAGCAGACGCGGCGAAAACCGACGAAGCATCAAGCAAAGCCCTGCGTTCATACTTCCGCGCCTTGTACGAAAAAATGCGCGAGATCTCGCCAGCTCTTGAAGAGCGCATCAACCTGACAGAAACTGCTGCGCTGCGGGCTCTTCCTGCTAGCAAGTAGCCCCAAAGTTCGCCAGATGCGCTTTTTGGACGCTCACTTCGCCGTGAGTCTGGCCCTTGCCGTCGTGCTATGGTCGGTGCAACTCGTGATTTATCCTGCGTTTACATTCATAGATCCGAACCATTTTGAAAGGTGGCATTATCGTTACACAGGCGCCATAACTTGGATCGTGGCTCCGTTGATGCTCGCCCAATTTTCTGGAGTGGCAGGTCGGTTAATTCTACTTGGAAGACCCAACGTGATTTGGTGGGTTGAACTCTCTTGCACCCTGATTGCGTGGACGGTGACTTTCCTAGTTTCCGTTCCACTCCACAACCGGCTCCAGCGCGAACGCAATGAAGCCACTATGAACTCACTGGTGCGCACCAACTGGTGGAGAACCGCTGCATGGACCCTTACTGCAATTTGTAGTGCTCTAGCAGCCAGAACATAAGCGGGCATCCAGGATGGAAACCGCTCAGCGAGACGATGCGGCGGACAGACGTTCTGCTAACCAAACCTCTGCTGCCTGCGTCTCAGAAGGTTGCAACTGCGCCAACCAAGCCGCTTCGGTCACTGAGGATGCGGCCATCTCATTGTTTTCCACCCGCGCTTGAGCACTTACACGCCAAATCCGTCCCAACTCCTTACCGGTTTCAAAGTCCGTATGTTTGCGGACTTCCTGCGGAAGATAATCTGGGTGCTCGATAATTTTGCGATACATGTCCGCAACGTAAAGCGACTGATCCGGCCCTCTTGCCGAATACACGGGCCCGAACCAATCATCCCGAGAGGCTAGGAATTCCATCCCATTTAAAAGAGGCTCAGCCGCAAACGCAGCTCCGTGTGGAACCAATTTATCCGCATGAACAAGGTTCCCCGTTGGGTCGCATGAAAAGGCGCAGCCCGTGTAAACGGCAGGAAGATTTCCACCCCGCCAGATATGAATGCCACATGCGGCGCTGAACGAAGCTGCGTGCTGGGGGATGTGCAGAATCCGGTAAGTAACACGCGGCGTTCATCGGCATGACCACTCCCAGTGGGCGACCACAAACGCCTCCCGAGCGGCCTCTGATGAAGTGGACTGGAGCGCGCCGCGGCATAAAGCACGACGATGCCGGCGATCACCAAAGCGAGACGGTCGAAGAGCTGCTTTATTTGAGCTGGGGTGCGAGGTTCCCGTAAAGCCACGGCTGCTTAAACTGGAGTGCTGCTGGCGGCTCGGGCAAGGGGCTTGGTTTGAACCGACGTGCAAGTTCCAAGCCGACTTCGCGGAACTGTGTCCCTGCGGTGACCTCCAAATTACTATAGCTGGTCAACCGCGTTTCGTAGCCACCACCTGTGGCACTAAAAGCCTCCTCTGTAGGAACATATCCGACGCAACCATTGGCTAATTCAACCGGAAAGGTGAGTGGAAAGCCGCTTTGTTTCTTAAGCTCCAACCCGTAGGCGCAAAAGTATTCCGCTGGGTTTGAAACGCAAACTACCGGTCCGATCTGGATCGCCTGCACTTCAACTTCCAGCTTTGGCGACTTAGCCAATGACGCGTCTAAAAGCAGCGTTTCTTTCGCCCAAACCCACTGCGGATCACTGGGCTGTTTTTCGATCAATTCCAACGCCTCCTGAACGCGCTCCGGAGCAGGCGCCCGACGCGCGATGTTCCACGTCTTCTGTTCCACATTCACCGGCACCTCTGCGCTCCGCGTCTGGGACATTCCCAGAAGTACCTTCACAGCTTCCGCCCCGACACGTCCCCCCACCCACTGAGACCAGGAATCAGCATCAGGATTCGAGTGAGCATCGAGATTGTTAACCTGCGTCACATCTCCGCAAGCACCTTGCAGGAAAACCACTTTCGCCTCTGCCCCAAAGTAGCCCTGAATCACCTTCTCCATGTAATAGATCCAATTCGCGCCAATCCCCGGTGCACTGGCAGTGGCGTGACAGGAAAAGTTTACGATACAACCGGTTAGCTTCCCGTCTGGATCCCACACCCCGATCACGCCAACCTCCGGATCCGTTGGCCCTGCGAATCCCAAGTTGTCAGGATTGCCCTTGCCGGGATGCGAATAAGACAGACCGTTTTTCATCCGGATCCGCCGATTGAAGGCCACCTGATCTTCGCGACCACTGCCAAATCCAACGGTGACCTCGCTCCGAGCAGCATCCGCCGCAACCACTGCGTCCACGATCGCCGAGCGCACCTGCTCCAAGTAAACAGGGTCAGCACAAGATGACTTTTGATAGGCGAGCTCTTTGACCAAGTCTGAAGCGTGGTCAAACTCTCCGGGCTGAACCATTCCGATTGGGCCGGAAGAATGAGAGTGCGAGGCACCAATGAGGACTGCATTAATACCGCAGCGTGCGAGGATTTCGTCCCTGACCTGAAGCACCAGCGCACGGGGAACAATCAAAGCATCCAGCCCCACTAGAGCCGCTCGGTGGTGCCCATCATCAAAAACCGTTGCCCGAACCTTGCAGGGATCGTGAATCTTTTTGGAGAAGGCTTTGCCATAGCCGCCTGGAACTTCCATCCCCATTTGCGGAGTAATATCGCGTTCTGCAAACCCAGCACGCACTCCTGCAAAAGCAGGCAAGGGCACTAGGACGAACGCAAGCGTCACGAAAAGACGAGGAACTCGGTCTTTGAGGGGAATTTTCATTTAGGGGGACCAATTGCTACACCTACTTTGGCCTGAAAAGTTAGGCCTGTTTTTTACTCGGATAACCACTCCAGCCGCTATCCACCCGCCACAATCCGAATAATTTCCACGCGATCACCGTCACGGAGACGACAGGCATCCCACTCGGTGCGGCGCAAAGCCACTCCATTGTGTTCTACGAGCAGCGCAGGGGCTGGCAATCCCAACTCCGCCACCAACTCGGCGACCGTTCGCGCTGTAGCAACCTCACGCTTCTCCCCGTTTAAAACGATTTGCATAAAACTCCAGTATGTCGGCGCACACCCTAGGCGGTCATGATCCCAGCATCCCAATCCTTCCAAACCGCCTCGAAGCCGAGCCTTCGCAGAGCAGCCGCCACCTCCGCAGGAGAACGCTCGTCCGCAATCGAAAACTGTTCGGTCGGCGCGTTACCAGCCAACTCCGGGGCAGGCGCCACTACTCGGCCTCCCACGGTGTGATGAACCGCGTCACGCCCTTGACCCGTGTAACCACCTGGTTCGGTGTGACTCCCCGCGCTCATCATGGTCACACCCAACGGCAGCAACGCATCCCTCAGCACGGCGGGTTCGCGGGTGCTCATCACCAAGCCGACCTGCGGAAAACACACTCGAAAAGCACACATGAGCTGCGTGAAATCGCGATCGCCTAAAGGGTGCTTTGGCTCAAACTCTCCTGCGCAAGGACGCATACGCGGGAGACTTACGGTAAATTGTGCTTTCCAACAGCGTTTCAACAAACTCTCCAAGTGCCGTGCAAGCGCCACAGCTTCCGCTCGCCAATCCGCCAAACCAAACAGCGCCCCGATCCCAATGCGCCGGAACCCTGCCTCATACCCCCGTTCCGCACAGGCTAACCGCCAAGCGTAGTCCCGCTTGGGCCCCGCGACATGCAGTTGCGAATACAATTCCGAGTCGTAGGTCTCTTGATAGACCAAAAGCGCCTCAGCCCCAGCAGCGACCAGCGGTTTGTAATCCTCCACGTCCAAGGGCGCCACCTCGAGCGCCACCGAAGGCACCTCCGCAGCCACAGCTTTGATACACCGTTCCAAATAGCCGTTGGAAACAAACTTTGGATGCTCCCCCGCCACCAAAAGCAAACTGCGAAAACCCTGCGCCTTTAGGTGCCGGACCTCCTCCAAGATCTGCGCAATGTCCAACGTCACCCTCAAAATTGCATTTTCACGCGAAAACCCGCAATAGGTGCACGAGTTAATACATTCGTTAGACAAATACAGCGGGGCAAACATTCGCACCGCGTTCCCAAAGTTGCGTCGCGTCAACAACGCGGCCTCCTGCGCCATCTCCTCCAAACGCGCGTCCACAACCGGTGCAAGCAGCGAAGTAAAACGCCGTACTAGTGGCGAGGCGGTCGTGGGATCAGCGTTCCAAAAACTCATGAGAAGTCCAAAGTCCAAAAGCTTGCCCTACCTAAGCAAAGTTGTCCACTGAGCCGGAACACCGAAAATACCGGCCTGCACAAAAATCCACCTCGTGCTTCGCGCTCAGCCCCGATGTGCTATGATAGTGGATCCACCGCGCGCTTCTATGAACGACGAACAAATTCAGGCTCTTTATATGGACATCCTCTTGGAGGAAGGCTTTCGGCCTAAGGCAGATGATGAGGGCGATTTGGTCTTCAAATCTGAGGGCCGTTCCGTGTTTATACGGATTGACCCTGATGACACCGAATTTCTCATGTTTTGCTGTCCAAATCTTTGGAAGTGCGAGTCTGAAGAAGAAGAGCTGAGAGGATTGGCAGCGGCTTCTTATGCGACTGCAACGACCAAAGTCGCCAAAGTCAGCATCGTCGCCGACCAGGCTTGGGTCAGCGTCGAACTTTTTCTACCAGCTCCAGAACATCTTAGAAATGTGCTGACACGCTCTTTAGGAGCCATGCACGCAGCGATTCGAAATTTTGTCGACAAGATGGACGAATTCCAGAAGGAAGACGAACCCTTCAAATCAGGCGAGTAATCCCCCGTCATCACCTCCGTCACTCTAGCGGAATACTGGGTTGAAAAGGAACTAAGTGAATCCCAGCACTCGGTTTCAGAGCTCTCTGATTAAAAACGTATAGTCACCGCGCCACCCCATGACTGATATCTCAATATCAGAGGATAAATTGATTATAGAGATTAAGGGTTGGCACAAAGTGTGGGCCTTCAAAAGCCGGTTAGAAGTTCCGTTGCAGAATATCATTGATTCACGTTCCGCAACTTCAGAACGCGTCAGGGGTTTTCGATTTCCGGGAACGTATATTCCGTCGGTCATTACCGCAGGAAGTTATTATGGAAAAGAAGGGTGGGTCTTTTGGGACGTCTGCAATTTAAGGTGCGCTATCGTCCTGAATCTTCGCGCCAACCAATACTCGAAGCTTGTTCTGGAAGTGCGCAACCCAGAGGAGACCCTCACGCTCATCCAACAAACCCTCCAAACCAAGTCAAATTAGGGGAAAATTTTAGCGTAAATAATTCATTAGTAGACAAAAACACCTCAATTTTTGCTCAAGCAACTAAAGGTTAGCCCACCGTGCTACGAGACAAAGAGCGCCGCTCTCCAGCTCGGAGACCATCAGCGTACGCCTCGAAAACACGTTTAATCTCATCACGAACACGGCGAAAAACCGCCAATTGTTCCTCGCGTGAACCTGTCGCATGCGCTGGATCATCAAAACCCCAGTGGTGCCGGTTCAACTGTCCAGGAAACATCGGGCACGCTTGATCCGCATTTCCGCAAACAGTGATCACAGTCTCCACCGGTTGCTGGAGGAAATCGTTCATGTGTTTACTGTGATGAGCGCTGATATCGATCCCGATCTCGCCCATCACTTCGATGCCGAGTGGGTGCACGTAACCTGCGGGGTTCGAGCCCGCGCTGGCGACCTCCAGCAGGTCACCGGCCGCTGCCCGAAGGATGCCCTCAGCGAGGTGACTCCGGCAGGAATTGCCCGTACAGAGTATGAGAACGAGTGGTTTGGTTTGAGAGTTCATAAAGCTTATCAACAACAGCCAGAGTTAGGTGCACAACAAGAGGAGGGCGTACTCAAAGGAAGCGGTATAGACTCTTGAGGTGAACAGGTGTCCGGCAGGCAAATGCCTCGCGCCAAACAATCCGTATGCTTGCTGCCTAACTGGAAATGAAGAGCTTCCGCAGAAATCTCCACGCCTTCAAGGGGGTATTGCGCGACAACATTGGACTCATGCTCCACTTCAATGGGAAAATCGTGGTGTGGCAGGATGTCTCCCGCTCTCTCAAAGATGGCGGCAAGTTTCCCCGCCAGAAGACGGTGCTCTACGTCATCATGCACCCACGTCTGGAGGAGACAGGTTTCCTGAACACGTCGAGTGCCCCCGCAATCGATGAAGCGTCGAGTGACATGACCCACCTCAGTAATGTGATAGTGAACGGGAACAAACGAGCTGTCCGGAAGCCGGAAAGTGATCGCTTTTCCAGGGTTAGAGCGCAAATGAGCGAGAAATTCGTGAATGTTCATAAGTTAACAGCAATTATCGGGCGGGCTAATTTTCAGAGACGAAGAACCAGCAGGCGGACAAACTTGGTCCACGCAGCGTAAAAACTCCCCAAAGCAATCGCAGGCAAGGCTGTAATAGACATTCAACCCTCGCTTTTGCGACACGAGCACCCCCGCAGCTCTCAGCACGGAGAGATGCTTGGAGACCGTTGAAATATCGTCTCCCACAAGATCCCGCAGGTCGCAGACACAGAGTTCGCCATGCATCAGGGCTTCGGTAATCAGCAGACGGCTGGGATGCCCCAAGGCCTTGAGGACGGAAACGCGTTTGGAATGTTTGGAAAGAACAGCAGGCATGCTTGGCTATTTGGCAAAATAACCAAGCCTTGTCTAAAGTCTACCCCGTTTCTGCAGGATTCGAGCCCGCGCGACAGAGGGCTTACTTATCTTCCTCAATGAGCGGGAGAAGTCTGGCACTCACTGCGTCGGTTACCTCTTTCTCGGCAGACTCCACGAACTCAGCTTGGCGTGCTTTCCAATCCAAGTTTTTTATCTGATCTGCCAAAATCACCCCGTTTATCCCAGATTTTGAAGATATCCGAACTTCAAACGGATAACCTTTGATCTGTGAGGTTATCGGACAGACAAGAAATAAACCGACTTTCTTGTTATAAGAATAGGGAGAGACAACAAAGGCAGGACGTCTGCCTGCCTGTTCGTGTCCTGCTTGAGGATTAAATGTGAGCCAGACAATATCGCCTCTGCGCGGAATATACGAGGCCACTACCAGACCTCCCCGCCAACCGCAAAACCCGAATCAATGGCTTCATGCCGGTTATCCGGAGTGATGTCTTTAAGAAGCTCCTCCAGTGTGAACGTCTTTTTGCGGACTGGAGTAATGACGAGATTTCCTTCCTGAAGTGAGAGATCCACACAAGAGCCATCCCGGATTTGCGTCTCTTCGGCATAGGCCTTTGGGATGCGGAGAGCGAGGCTATTGCCCCATTTCTGAACGGCGGTCATCATGAATATACAATGGCTATACAACTCGGCGGTGTCAAATCACCTTCTGGTGATGTGACCGAATTTGTTTAAGCGATCAAACTGAGAGGCTCTTCGGGAAATCGCACTGCTTCAAAGCCATTGTCTCACCGATCATGGCAGCGGCCTAATGCGGCGTTGGCTTGCGGGTTGGTTACTTGTACAAAAACGGTTCCCCCTCTTCATAAACTCGTCATGAAAACATTTTTCGCCCCAGCAATTTTCGGATTTATTCTATTCGCGCACAGCATTTTAGCGACTGCTTCAGAAACGCTTTTCGTCGAAGCTGAATCCCTAAACAAGCACGGAGGCTGGTCGCTGGACACCTCCTTCACCCAAACCATGGGGTCGCCCTACTTGCTGGCGCACGGCCTCGGCAAGCCCGTCGCAGATGCACAAGGCGCGTTCCAGGTTAAAGAAACCGGTTCCTACCGCGTCTGGGTGCGAACGAAAGACTGGGTGGCTCCTTGGAAGGCGTCCGGCACTCCGGGGCGATTTCAGTTACTGATCAACGGGACGCCGCTCGCCACAGAGTTCGGCACGGAAGGCGCGGAATGGCATTGGCAGGCAGGCGGCCCAGTCGACCTTAAGGCGGGAGATGCGAAAGTCGCGCTGCATGACCTCACCGGTTTTGACGGTCGCTGCGACGCAATTCTTTTAAGTAACGACCCAGCGTTTACTCCCCCAGACGGCGAGGCGCTGGCACAAGCCCGCAAGCAGTGGCTCAATCCAAACGGCTTGCCCGAGGAAGCCGGTGAGTTTGATCTGGTAGTCGTTGGCGGTGGTTACGCAGGCTTGGGTGCGGCCATCTCTGCTGCAAGGCAATCCTTGCGCGTGGCCTTAGTGCAGGACCGTTTCGTGTTGGGCGGGAACGGTTCCAGTGAGATCGGCGTTTGGGCGCAGGGCGGGACGATGCGAGGCAAATACCCGCACCTTGGCGAGATCGTGGAGGAATTTGCGGACCGGGCAAAAGACAGTCCGGCAGCGGCGTCTCAATTCGTGGATGATGTGAAGGAAGCGATTTGTCGGAATGAGAAAACGCTTTCGCTGTTTCTCGGGCACTTCGTCAATGGCGTGGTGCAGGAGAAGCCAGGCGGCAAGATTCAAGGCGTGACAGCGCTGGACGTGAAAACGGGACGGCAAAGGACCTTTCGCGGAAAATTATTCGCCGACTGCACAGGACACGGGACTGTGGGCGGCTTAGCTGGGGCAGCATTTACCATGGAAGAAACTGGGCACATGGGGACCTCCAACATGTGGTATTTCCAACAGGAAAACGCACCACAGTCCTGGCCGGAAACTCCGTGGGCGCTGGCCTTAGAAGCTGGCGATTTCCCTGCCCTGCCCAAGAGCAAGTCTCTAATCGATGAAAAGCCATTCTTCAAGGGGGAGTGGTTTTGGGAATCGGGCTTTGGCAAGCATCCTCTCAACGATCTGGAGCTGATTCGCGACTGGAATCTGCGCGCTGTGTTCGGTGCCTTTTCGGCGCTTAAACGCGGCGAGAAAGCTGATGAAAACACAAACGCCTCGCTCAAATGGGTGTCCCACGTGGGCGGTCCTCGTGAGAGTCGCTTGTTACAAGGCGACGTAGTGTTGACGCAGGAGGACATCGTCGAAAAACGTGAATTCGCAGACGGTTTCGTTCCCACCACTTGGGACATCGATCTGCACTATCCCCGCGAACAGTACGCAAAAAAATTTCCCGAAAATCCCTTCATCTCCCGCGCCGAGTTTGGACGGCATGTGGATCGTAAAAACGGTTACCCCGTCCCTTACCGCTGCTTTTATTCCAAGACCGTCCCGAACCTCTTCATGGCTGGGCGAAACATCAGCGTGACCCACCAAGCCTTGGGCACCGTCCGCGTCATGAGGACTTGCGGAATGATGGGCGAAGTCGTCGGCAAAGCAGCCTATCTAGCGGTTCTTCACGCCACATCGCCCCGAGGCGTTTACGAAAAGCACCTTTCCGAATTGATCGCACTCGCGGAGCAACCCGGTGCAGTACGCCGAGATTCCCTCAAGGGCGAGACGCGTTTGGATCCCAATATCCGTGATCCAAAAACGCTTCCCGTAGGCGTCATGAACCGAGATCTACCACAGTTCGCCAACCGCCTCAACACAGCGAATGGCGACATGGAAACTCTCCCTGGTATCTTGGTCGACGACTCCATGGCGCAGTTCACGGGAAAATGGACCACGACGAAACTGACTCCGAACATCGGCGGCAGCGCACAGATTTCCGGGCGGCAAGCAGGTGCCGAGGCGCGCTTTGCCTTCAAGGTTCCCGCCACTGGAAAATACGAAGTCCGTCTGTATTGGGCAGGTCACGAAAACCGGGCGTCCAACACGTTGTGCAAGATCGAGCGCGCCAGTCAGGAAGCTGTCGTCGTGCGCGTCAACCAGAAGGAAACCTCTGCGAATGGGGCGAATCGTCTTGGCATCTTCGAGTTCAAGGATGGCGCTGCAAACGCGATAATCCTCGCGGCCTCCGATGCCGACGGCAACGTGGTGGCGGATGCTGTGCAAATCGTGGCAGTTCCTTAAGCACGCCTAAAGTTGCCTTCGGAGATTCCCCATAAACCATCCCGTTTTCCATCTATGCGCATATACTCTACGCCCGGTTTACTTGCTTTGCTTGTCGGCCTCCCTGCTTTCATTCAACCCGCCACGCATCTAACGGCAGCCCCTAAAGTACTAGAAACTAGCAAGATAAGCATCCGTGTTATTTCCGGTGCAGTTCGTTACGAAACCACGCGCTTCGATGTTACAGCGGGCGGCGCCGTCGAACTCACTTTAATTAACGACTGCATCCTACCGCATAACCTCGTGATTTTGCGCCCCGAAGCGGAGCCCGCATTGATCGCCGCCGTCAACACCATGGGACTCGAAGGCATGGAAAAAAACTTTGTCCCGAGCGTTCCTGGAATCGTCGCGGCCACCAAACTTTTGCAGCCCACGAAAAAGGAACTCCTCTCCTTCACCGCTCCGCAAGAGGAAGGAGATTACCCGTATCTATGCACCTTTCCCGGACACTGGTTTACGATGCGCGGTGTAATGCGGGTGAAGGCGGCGGGCGCGAAATTGGAAGCAGCCCAAAAAAGCACCGAGACCATCACTCAGGTGCAGGACGCGCTTAAGAACTCCGGCATGACACACAAGCCGCTCGGCACATTTGAAAAGCCGTTTGTCATGCGCACCTTTGCCCCAGACCCCGGTTTGGATGCTGCGGTTTTCGCGAACCATGGTGTCGGCAAGAATGCGATAAAATACGATCCTGCAACCCGAAAGGACTTGAGCAAAAAGGAGACAGATCCGGCTACGGGAGTCGAACGCGAGGTGCCGATTGTGGTGAAGGCTGAAAAAGGGGTCGCAGGCGCGATCGCCGTCAACCACGGGCCGGAGTTCTCTTATGTGTGGGATTCAACGGAATGCAGACTGCTCTATGTATGGCGCGGCGGCTTCCTGGACATGAACACGTATTGGGGCAAGGAACCCGGCAGCGGTCGACCAAAAATGTACATCCCTCTCATCATGGGACATCTGGTTTACAGAGCCTCCGGCCCTATGCCGCTGGCAGAAAGCTCCGATCTCGCGCCGATCTTTTTAGGATACAAAATGGAGGGCGGTCTACCGGAATTCCGCTACCGCCTCGGAACAAAGATCCTTCATGAAAAGGTGCTACCATCTGCCAAGGACGGCTTCGAAGTGAGAGTGACCTCCGAAAATCCGAGAGACGCGCTCAACTGGAAAATACCTGCAAGCGAACGGGATGCAGTGCAGGTACGCGTTGCAAACGGAGCACTCCTGCTCTCGGTCAAGGACCGCCCCGAACCGGAGCACCCCGTCCACGCGCAACCGGAAAACACCAAGACCAAGCAGCCCTAACCGCCCCAGCACATGCCCTCTTTCCATTTTTCCAAAGTGAATTCAAACCTGAACCGGTTGCTCACCTGCGGCTTCGCCGGTGCACTCCTATTCGCGCATGCCGCCGTTGCAAACGCCGATCACGCCCATTCAGCGGCACCTACGCCTTACAGCGTACAGGAAATCCCCATGCCAAAAGGCATCGCTCCAGAAATCGGCGGCCTGGGGTTCACGCCCTCGGGCAAGCTCGTCGTCTTAACTCGCCGCTCTGGTATCCTGACAGCCCGCCCCGTCGCGGACCCCGCGCAGATGCAGTGGACGCGTTTCAGTGAACAGTCGCTTCACAACGCCAACGGATTGTTCGTCATCTCCGACCGTGAAATGCTCGTGAGCCAAATGCCGGAACTCACCCGAGTCCTCGACAACGACGGAGACGGCGTCGCCGACGAATACCGCACCGAGGCGTCTTTCAACCTCAGCGGTGCCTACCACGAAGTCACCGCGGGCCCTGTCCCAGACGGAGCGGACGGCTTCTTCATCGCGCTCAACACGGCATCCTTTTCGGGCTTCACCTTCGAGCACACTCGCGGCGTCTATTCCGAAGTCAGCCGACGCGGCCGTAATTTCGCCTCGGTCGAACATCGCGGTTGGGTGATGCACTGGGATCCCAAAACAGGATTGACGCCGTGGGCAAAGGGTTTCCGTTCCCCGAATGGCATTCAACGCGGACCAGACGGCTCCCTCTGGGTAACGGACAACCAAGGCGACTTCCGCTCTACCAATCCGCTGTATCACGTCCAAAAAAATCGCTTCTACGGACACCCCTCCTCGCTGGTGTGGGATCCAGAGTACGTCAAAGCCGATCCAAAACGCGACCCGCTCAAGCAACCGATGGAGGAACTCGATGCGATGCGCACTCCAGCCGCAGTGCTCTTTCCCTACGGTTTTTCGCGTTCCCCAGCAGAACCCCTTTTTGATCTTACCGGAGGAAAGTTCGGACCCTTTTCCGGCCAGATGTTAGTGGCAGACGCCGCCGCGCCGCGCATCATCCGCGTCATGCTGGAGGCGGTTGACGGAGTAATGCAGGGAGCTTGCGTCGACTTTTATTCCAACAACGGCCTGCGCAATGGCTCCAACCGTCTGGCGTTTTCTCCGGATGGCACAGAGCTTTATGTCGGTCAGACGATGCGGGAATGGGCCGGAGCGATGGAAGGATTACAGCGGATCAAGTTCGACGGCGGACGCGTGTTTGATGTGCTTTCCATGCACCTGACCAAGGACGGCTTTGATCTGGAATTTACCCAATCCGTCGATCGGGGCGTGGGGGAGAAACCTGAAGACTTCGATACGGAAACATACTGGTACGATTATTCCTCCAGCTACGGAGGTCCTGAGACAGCAGCAAAGCTGGTGCGCCCGAGCTCGCTTTCTTGGAGCGCAGACCGGCGCAAAGTCCACCTCGTTTACCAGCAGATGCAACCACAACGGGTCATGCGGGTGACCATGAACGGACTCACCTCCGAAAAGCAACCGCTTGGACACAGCATGGTTGCTTACACATTGAATCGACTGGCTCCGTAATCACAACAAACGAGGGACGAAAGGATTTCAGTCGAAAAAATCAATCCGAGGGGCTCACCGTTTTTGTACTTCCAGAGCCTTTTCGATTACCTGCTTCAACTGAATGGAGTCTGGCTCCACATCTGACTCAAACCGCGCTTTGAGTACCCCGTCACGGCCGATGAGGAACTTGTTGAAGTTCCAATGAACAGGGCCAGGGAAGGGCGACTTAAAATCTGTCAGCGCAGCAAAAAAAGGATGCGCGTTAGCCCGAATTCTCACCTTGCTCATGAGTGGAAATGTAACACTGAAATTGCTGGAGCAGAACGCTTTGATCTTCTTCTCGCTGGCCGGCTCCTGTTCTCCGAAATCGTTGCAAGGAAAACCGATGACCGTAAACCCGCGGTTCTTGTATCTCTTGTAAAGCTTCTCTAACCCCTCGTACTGACTCGTATACCCGCACTCACTGGCCACGTTCACCACTAGAATCACGTAGTTGCTCCACTCACTTAAATCCCCCGCATTACCATCAATGTCCCTCAGCGGAATTTTTAAAAGGGGCACATCAACTGCACTTGCGCTAGGAAATGCCGTGGCACCAAGAAAAAATATGGGGAATAGCAAGTTGCCAATTTTCATGGGGGAAACGAAAACACTTCTCGACTCATAAGGCCCCCTAATACTATGTCAAGAAAGCATCCGCCAGGGAGGAGTTAAAGTTGAGCGTCAAAATTGTGTTAACCACGTTGCTTTCTCGAACACCAACCCTACTCGCTTCTAGCGCGGCCCACGCTGTGGTGCCCTTGTCGGGCGTTCCGTTTTAAATGCGGGTTTTTGTGCGACAGGACGTTCCACGTTTCCGCCGTATTCCCGCTGCGGCCGGGCGCCCCGGTCCTGCCACTCGGGCCTTGGACCATCGGAGCGATAACTGCGCGTTTCACGGCGCGGCTTTTCTCCAGAATCGCCGTGTTTCGGAGCGCGCGGCCCACCACTTGAATTGACGTCGGCGCGAGAATCATTGTCTTGATTTGCGCCGGACGACTTCGCTCCACTCGCCTTACGATGAGTGAGCAGGTGCAGAAGCGCCTCGATGACAACATCCGGTTCGGTGCCGTCTGAAAGAAGCGCCTTCGCTCCGGCATGCGCTTTTGAAACGGTACCGGTGGCAATGAGCGCACGAG